>Ga0207655_1001546_pt1 | contig 20786 bp, 16 predicted proteins | sample KBSM44metaG_FD_184398 | JGI IMG/M metagenome (GOLD analysis project Ga0207655, IMG submission 184398) | Miscanthus rhizosphere microbial communities from Kellogg Biological Station, Michigan, USA - KBS M4-4 metaG (SPAdes) (version 2) | ecosystem: Host-associated > Plants > Roots > Rhizosphere >... | reverse complement strand
GCAAGGAAGCGCTGGCGCTGCTGCGCACCAAGGCTCACTTGCGCGATTACTTCGACGTGGTCCTGCTGGACCAGAACATGCCCGGCATGACCGGCATGCAACTGGCCGCCAAGATCAAGGAAGACCCGAGCCTGAACCACGACATCCTGCTAATCATGCTCACCGGCATCAGCAATGCGCCCAGCAAGATCATCGCGCGCAACTCGGGGATCAAACGCATCCTCGCCAAACCGGTGGCCGGTTACACCCTCAAGACAACGTTGGCCGATGAACTGAACCAGCGAAACAAAGGCCTTTCCATCTCGCAGCACCTGCCCACCGGCCCGACCTTACCGGTGAAGGTGCCAAGTGATTTCCGCATCCTGGTGGCCGAAGACAACAGCATCTCGACCAAAGTGATTCGCGGCATGCTAGGCAAGCTCAACCTGCAACCGGATACCGCCAGCAATGGCGAAGAAGCCTTGCAGGCGATGAAAGCCCAGCGCTATGACCTGGTCCTGATGGACTGCGAAATGCCGATCCTCGACGGCTTCTCCGCGACTCAGCAATTGCGCGCCTGGGAAGTCGGTAATCAGCGGATACGCACGCCGGTTGTGGCGCTGACTGCGCACATCCTTGCCGAGCATAAAGAGCGCGCGCGTCAGGCCGGCATGGACGGGCACATGGCCAAACCGGTCGAGCTGTCGCAACTGCGTGACCTGATCGAGCATTGGGTGGCCCAGCGTGATCAGCAGAACCGCACGGCCTCGACCTTTTGAGCAGGCGTGTGGCCCTCAATCTGCTGCGCAGATCCCTTTGTCCGAACCCTCCTCGGTCAGTGTCAACATCGCAACGTTGTCCTCAAACCTGTCTTTGACTTTCAAGGCAATGGCGTCCCGCACGGGGCCGTAAAGCGTTTCGGATAGGTTGGCATCGGCGTAGCGCATGCAAACACTGCCTCGTACATCCTTGGCCTGATAGCGCTGGGCCAACGGGTTGGAGTCGAGGACCTGGTCAGTCTTAAGGTTCATGTACACACTTGTGATGGATGTCGGCGTGTACGCTACAACCACTAGCAAACGCACAGCCATGGCGGGTGAAAGCACATCCCCCGGCTCTCCCGTGGAGATTTTCTGCATGTGCCCACGCAGCAACCCCATTGCGGGTTCGGTGCCGGACAGCCTTGTCAGCCGCTGCAACGTTGCAGCCGCTGCGCCTCTTTTGTTCACAGCATCTTTGAACATCGATGAAATGACCCAGTCACCGACACACTCGACGCTATCTTGTGCAACAGGCCATTCCTGTCTTGCTCTTGAATATCGCAGCCAGTAGTCATCCAGAAATTCCACATAGGCGTTGTACCAGTCGATATGTGGCTCTTTTTCAATCTTCTTGTTGGCAACCAATTGCGCCAACAACAGGGAGTCGATTAAATCACTATAACGGCTCAGCTCATGCGCTGCAGGAACTAGCAAGACACCCGCCCCAACGATCAACAAAGAATACTCGTCACTCATATAAACTCCGCGACAACAAAAAGGCAGCCGATAATCGACTGCCGATTTAAATCAGTTAGACGTCAATATTTGCGATTTGATCTTTATGCGGGATCAGCTTGCTCTTGACCGATTCACGAACTGCGTCAGCAACGAATGTATTTTTGGCAAATACCGTTTCGCCGCGATACAGGCTCACATTACGGACATCCACATCAACGAACATCACTTTGGTCGAGTAGTTCTTGCGAAGAAAACGCACTGTACCGACGGCCATGATGCCTTCACCTTCGACTTCGACACACGCGCCGGCCGAGATTCCGCCTACGCCCTGTTCCAGCAGATTTCGCTCATACGCAGTCAGAGCAGCCGTGTCACGCTTTTGCAGGGCAGCGATCGCATCCCCCGCGACCTTGAGCATCAATGCGGTCAACGGACCAGGCAATGCAACGCCGGCAAGCACCGAACCGAGAATCTCCAGCACCAGTTTGTCCATCCGCACGCTGGTGCCCTCGACTTGCAGGCCATTGTAGTACTTGCTGACAGGCGTCCAGCCTGCGATTGTCATGACTTCCCGGAACCTCAAATACCACTCTTTGCCCTGATGCTCTTGCGGGTATTGTTTGTTCGCTGCACGGGTTGCAAAGAGAAAGGCGTTTTCAGCATCCGACTTGTTTTCGACACTGAGTTTGCCAGCAAAGCCCAATGTGCCCTCGCCCACAATAGAGCCTTTCGACGGCGCTTCAATCTCGTCGCCCACAACCTTCATGCCACGAGGACGAATAATCACCTGCTCATCGAGCTCACACTCTTCAATCGCTTCAATACAGGCCGCAACATAACTTTCACGAATAGCTTTATTGTACATAACGAACTCCTTATAAAAATATCAGACAAGTTCCTCATGAACTTGCGATAAAACAATAATCAAACAACCGAACAACTACAAACTCAAACCTGTAACATTAAAACCAACCAAACAATGCAACTTACAAGACGCCCACCAGGCTATAACAACACCCGACAAAAAAATTTATTGGCGCGTACGCCACAACTCAAATCCACAAGCAACTAACTGACTGATAGACTCCCCGTCATCCCTCTCCTGATGCGAGCCGAAACCATGCTCCACGTGTTGTTCAGCGTTTACCTGAAGATGCTGGTGCTCTACAGCCCGTTCTTCGTGTTGTCCTGCTTCATCAGCCTGACTCGCGGTTATTCGCGCAAGGAACAACGCCGACTGGCCTGGAAAGTGGCAACAGCCACCCTGGTCTCCAGCGTCTTGCTGTACCTGTTCGGGCGAGTGATTTTCAGTGTCTTCGGCATCACCGTGGACGCGTTCCGCATCGGTGCCGGCAGTGTGTTGTTCATCTCGGCGCTGGGCATGGCCCAGGGCAAGTCGGCCGTGCAGACCGACAACGTGCAGCAGGACGTGACCATCGTCCCCCTGACGATTCCCCTGACGGTCGGCCCCGGCACCATCGGCGCCTTGCTGGTGATGGGCGTGAGTCAGCCGCATTGGGACGACAAACTCACGGCCATTCTCAGTATTGCCCTGGCCAGTTTCACGGTCGGCGTGGTGCTTTATCTGTCCAACCGCATCGAGCGGATTCTCGGTGACCAGGGCTTGCAGATCGTCAGCCGGTTGATGGGGTTGTTTGTGTGCGCGCTGGCGGCACAGATTATCTTCACAGGTGTGAAAGGTTACCTCGTGCCATAAGCGGCCAAGAGAACGCTATGTCTAAAACGCCGGTTCTGCGATGACTTCGACCTGATCATGCGACATCAGCTCATTTAACGTGGCACTGCCGGCAGCGCCCTTTTGCCTCACCAACTCGGCCACTATTTCCGATACCGGACACGATCGATAACCACTGAGCGCAAGAAACACATCACCGCGCAACGTCACATCCGATGAGTAAACTCCGCGAAAGATCAGGCTGTGCCCGCTGTCCGAGCCATTCATCACCAAGTGTTCGTCGACCAGGCTTACCCACAACTGATCCATTACCGAGGCGTCCAGAATCAGCTTGCCCGGAACCGAGGGCCGGTGATCAAGCGGGTATCGGCAATCGACAATGACCGATTCAAGCTTCAACCATGCAGCTTTGGTCAGCCGACAGGTCGTTGAACCTTGACCCAGTTTGAGCACCAGGATGCTGACATCATCGGCAATCAACGGGAGCAGGTCCGTATGCGTTTTCGCTCCCTCGACCACCAGTATTTCGGCGTTTCGCTCGACATAGTCGAAAGGCCCGACCCTGCTGTTTTGCGGGTAGGTGTGCAAAAAACCATCCCCGCGATCATGCAACATCACATTGGTTTGATGCCGGGTGCCCACGAGCGTGAATTGCGCAGCAACAGAGGTCTTCGGAATGCGGATCAACCGTCCGGTGCGGACCACGTACCACCGTTGGTAGTCGGGGTCTTTGACGGACAGAAAATCGGCGCATCGATGTTCGTTCGCCAGCGCCGCCAGACCCTCACTCAATTCACCTTCCAGTGCAGCTACCCAATGGCTGTTGACGCCCGTAATCCGTACCGGTTCGTTGTGCTGTAAATCCACCTCTACGCCTTCAAGCGTCGTTGCCCTCAGGCCAGAGCCTTCCACTGTTACGTCGCTAAAGGTCCAGCTCGCCCATTCCTGCGTCGGGGCTGGTAATGCCTCAGCCAGTAACAGTTTCGTTCCCTCGGCGAATGCGGTGCTCAAGTGGTCTGGATCGATAAAGCCCTGACGGACAATCTTGCCGGTTGAAAGATCAAACAGCCAGGTGGCCTGATTGTCTGGAGTAATACTCAGCAAACGTACTTCTTTGCCATACCCTATTTCAGCGAGCAGCAGCCGCCCTCCCAGGTACCAGGCGCACAAACCGCCCTTGAAACCGGCCAAACCCAGGATGGCAAAACTCGGCACCGGGTATTGCAACGCAACCGTTGCCAGCGCCGACCACCACTGGGTTTTATCCTTGAACCAGTGCTCGGTCAGCCCGCCAAACCTCAGATTCCCGTCCGGTGTAATGTCAAAGAACAGACCAGCGTCGGTCAGGGCGAGATAGTCCCGTTCAACGGCGATAACATTGTTCAACCCAGGGGGGGCGATTTCTCTGGACGACCATTGTGCGCGACCCTCCACCATCGACCTTTGCTGTCGCACGAGCCTTGCGTGAGGCTTGTCGTAGGTAATGAACACTTCACCCTCGGCACCGGCAGGGGCGATGAGTAGAAGATCATTCAAGGCCTTGATCGAGTCTGCCCATCCCCGCTCGCGGTGACGCCTGGCAGGTGCACGAATAATCAACCCGTCACCGTTGCGCACCCAGACCATATCCCGCCACGTGTCATCGATCTGCCAACAAATCGAAACCAGTGCACCGGGACGCCAGTTAACGGTATTGGCGGACTCTGCCAGCAGCACATAGTCGCCCAGTACCTGCTTCCAGTCAGTCAGCGTGTCAGCCTCCAAAACAGCCTGCAGCGCAGGATCCTGACAGAGGGTGATCGAACTGAGCAACACGGCCCGGTCATGGATCACATAGGTCAGTTCATCGCGATGGCCGTCCTTTCCTGTGAGTTGCTGCACGATCTGAATGCCGCCATTGGTCACAGCCTCGCAGCGGACAATTTCCAGGTCGTCTCTAATCAGCAAACGATAGCGCTGAACCAGCGTGCCGGTGTTCGCATCGACCTGCCAGACATAGAAAGTCTCGGGGTGATAGAAGTAAGCCGAACCCTCCACCACTGCCCCTAACACGGCCTCATCGGCCAACAGTTCATTCGGGTCGCGGATGTACAGAAAACGATCCTGTGCCGAGTCGTAATACGCGACTACCGTCCTGGGTTCGTCCGGCTTTTCGAATGGCACCACGAAGTTGCGAACGGGGGTGTAAGACGTGGCCAGACGATGTTCATGGGTCAGTGTCTTGAAGTGATCCAGCAACGCTTGTTCCCCGAGGGCCGGATTGGCCTCTTCTTCGACAACCTCCAGCCGCCGGGCAGCAAGATCTACAAGCACGATTTTGTTACCCGCCAGCTTCAGCAATACATGGTGAACGCCACCGCCACTGAACGTCACATCCAGCGTCTGGGAAACAAGGCGTCCCCCCGCTTCTATCTGGATGTCTGTCTCCGCCAGCCAAGGCGTCAGCAGCACCCATTGCATGGCAGTGTGACCGGGTGCGGCGAGCTCGAGGCTCACCCCGGGATTGAGCAGCATGGAACATTGAGCGCCTGCGCCTTCTATCCGGTAGGACACCAGGCCATGCCACGCCTTCGGCAGCGCAGGTACCGCCAGTGAACGCTCGACGTTATCGAGACGTACATTGAATACCGTTGGTTTGTAGACCGGGTTCAGCCGGTTGACCACGTACTCGCCAGGAAACGAATAGAACGAAAACAGAAACTGCCATTGCCCCTGTTCGTTCTTTTTCTCCAGTCGACGTGCCGTGTCGTACCCGCCGGCATGACGAAATGTGACAAACGGCAGCAACTTGTATTGGTAGCCGTACCAGGTCCTGGGTCTGCAGGGCAGAACGATTGTCTGTCCGACCTGTGGCGAGAAACGCGCCGAGTCCGGCAACTCAAGGCCCTGACGAATATCGGTGGCCCGGTTGTAATCCACATCGAAATCCGGAACCCCGAAATGGTCCCGAAGCGGGAACAGTTTCGGACTGTCGAAATGGACGGTGGATGCGCGCAAATCCAAATCGGCAAACACCAGCAAGGGTTGCGCAATCCAGGCATTCGACGCCTTGTCCAGATAATAGCCGCCTTGTTCATACGCCTTTTCAAGCCCATCAAAAAACAGCGCGACCTCCTTGGCTTCCTCCGCAATCGTCGCAAAACCTTCGGCCAGCGCCGTAACGCCCACCGCCAGCCCGCCCAGAATCACCCCGACACCCCCAAGCACCCCGGCCACTGTACCTGCGCCAGCCAGTGCCGCACCCAGGCCGGCTGCGCCTACCACCGTACTCGCGTAGTCAAAGGCCAACTGCGTTCCGAACTGCGCCTTTTCAATGTCATTGGTGGCGTGGCTTAACTGATAAATATCAAACCCGACATTCACCATCCCCAGCACAGTACCGACGCCTTCATTGGCGATGTGCCCCAAGGCCTTTTGCACCAACGGTGCGCTGGTATGGGCGATCAGCTTTTCATCGTCCAGTGCCTGACGCACCAGTTTCACAACGCCAATCAAATCCACGACATTGCCATGGGCCAGCTGGGCATAGTTGACGTAGGCATGCAGGCGAATAGCGGTGGTCAGGGCCTTGTCACCACCGCTGGCCGCGCCCTCGTGATGTCGCAGCGCATTCATCAGGGCCTGTATGGTGAAACCGGCATTGAGCGTATGAACGCTGCCGGCGTCCGTCGGATCATGCGAATTGACCGGTGCACGCGGGCGACCGGCTAACGAATGGAAGGTTTCCGAGAGGAAGTTTTTAATCCTCAGGAGTCGATGATCATCGGTGGTCACACGCACAATGCTCTTCGCGGCATCGGTGTTGACCAGACTGATTTTGTATTCTCCTGCCGGGGTTATCTCCAGCGTCTCGAACAACGCAACAGCGCCCGGTGGCAACCCGTGTTGCTCCTGCAACTGCCGAGTCGCCTGCGCGATCTGCCCACCCCACCAGTGCGCGTCCAGTTCCAGCAATGAACTGCCCAGCACCGCATTGTTGACCAGCGACTGCCCACGGGCGCTGGCCAGCCGTTGTCTTACCCGAGGCGCCTGCTCAGGCAGGCTGCCCGACTCGGAAAGACTGGACACCTGGACACCCGACGACAGCACCCTTTCATTGAGTCGGGTAGCGTCGATTTCAATCAAATCAAACGTCGGACGCGCAGGCTCTCCATAGGCTGCGTAATGCCTGGCCATTTCCTGTCGAACGAAAAAATGTGTCAGCGCTTCGCTGAACGCTTTGGCGGAATCAAATTCGAAAACACCAAAATTCGGATCGTAGAAATGGTACGTGCTGCGCCCGCCATTGGACGTTTTGGCCACCAGCATGGAATGGTTGTCAGAGTTGAGCATCAGCGTGCTGGTGCCGTTTTTTCCTTCGAGCGTCGCAATGACTTGCGTCAGATCGGAACGCACCACCGCCCCACCCAGGTCATGGATGTCGGTATCGCGTAAATCTTCGAGAATGCTCACAAACGCCTTGGAATCGCTGGTGTCGGGTTCAATGACCGCCAGGTAGAACCGCTCACGCAGAATGTTGGCCGCATCGCTCCCTTTACTCATGGCCGCTGCCATGGCCAGTGCCAACGGGTAACAACGCCCGGCGATACGGTCACCGGCCCCCTGAAGCAACAAGTCCTGCGGGACCAACTTGAAACTGCCGTGATTGAAGCTTTCCAGCACATCGGTCATCCGCTCGCCAATACGGTCACGGAATTCGAGTTTTGCTATCTGCTGAATACGGGCAACCTGGCGCCCCCATTGCAGCAAAGTCAGTGGCTGCCCGAGCGCCTGCTTCTTCAGCTCAATGCTGGTCTCGGACAACGCTACGGTGGGCGTCGAGGCACTGGCCAAACCCGCCACGAACGCTGGGTGATTTTCTTTAAACAGCTCCCGTTCAATAGCCCCGTAACGGTGAGACACGCCCAGTTCAGACACGTTGTTGGCGAGGTTTTCCAGCCGCGCGCTGACGTAATCAAAGTTACGCTGATCCATGGCCCTAGCGCCCAGCAACGAACCGATCAATAACCGCTGCAGGGGGTCAAGCTGTTCAACCTGCAAAGCGCCTCGACCTATTCGGTGAAGCAATTCATCCAGGGGTAAAGCCGCTGTTGCCGGCTCACCGACCAACGACGGCGGGAGCGCGATCTCTTGCGCGAGGATAGATTGACGCTCGTCAAAACTCAGCTGCAACGGCTTGTCGAAAGTCACCCCTCCGGTGGTCCGCTGACTCATCGCACGCAAAAACGGTTCGCCAAGGTGCTGTGCCAGGGATTGCAGCAATTCGGTCGACAACACATGTCGACCTTCGATGACAGGCCAGCCATGGTCGAAATGGATCGTCTGACTCTTTAACAACTGATCCACTTTGCCCACGTAACGTGCTTTGAACTGCCCGGCTTCCCAACGTCGTTTTTCTTTAATGAGCCATTGGGCTGTGTCGCTTTCGTTTTCTTTCCAGGAGTGGTCCAGCTCCTCCTCGGTTGCCCGGTTCACCGTTGCGGCGGCGACAATAGCCACATCCGCTCGCCAGGCGTCAGATGCACGAGGGGTGAAATGCATTTTTGCGTAGTCCGCGATTGCATCGCGCATCGCCGCAGGCCCGGTCAGATAGATGGTCACTTCGCTCTGAGGGCGGATGCCGTCGCTGTAGTAAATCGCTGCGGCTTCAACCAGAAAACTGAGCGACAGCTCTTCTTCCGGCGACAATTGGTGCATGGGACCAAATTTTTTCTCGACGACTTCCAGCGCAAGACCACTCATGGCCTCGGCGTCGATAAAGGCGACTTGCCGCTCCATGGCCAAGCGGGCCGTCGCATCGACAATCTCGTAGTTGCGTTTGAAGCGATCGAGAACGGCGTTCAACATCGCCGACCCGGGATGCGCCATTAGAAACGCATTACTCAGGCTGTTCTGTTCGGCAACCGCTCGCAGTCCGTTCGGACGAACGAGGCGTTCTGCGGGCGCGTGAAAGACGCTATTCAAATCCGGGCGACTTTTAGCGAAACGCTCCAGTGCCGGGCGATGTTCTTTGGGGATTAGCTCAACGTAGCTTGTGTACTTACTTTTTAACGCCTCACGACCTGGCATCCATTCCGGGTTGTGATTAAGCAGTAACTGCAACACGCCCAGGCGCGCATCGCTACCAAATTGACTGATGTCCACGTCGCCCAGCTTCTCCAGAAGGGGGGGCAGGTTATCGACATCCGCATAACTTCCGCCTTCGCCCCTCAATGCCTCGATGCGCACAACATCGGAGGCGGCGGCAAAATTACCACGCAGGCTGATTTCCCGATCGTAAATAGCCTGCAAGTGCAGCGGCGTTACATTCTGCGCAAGATCGCAAAGCTCTACACCGCCCTCGCCCAATGCCGAAATACTCTGACTGTTTTTGTCCCTCAAGGCGTTCAAGCGCGCTTCATTCTGGCCATAACCACGTACCAGAAGATCAATGCGGGCGTCATCCGCTTTAATACCGTGCTCAACTGATTTTTTGATATGCGCGAACATTTGTTGCTTGAGGACGATGGCCCGCGCCTCATACTTATCGCCAAGTTCAATCGCCGATTGACTGATCAGACCACCGTTAACCATCGCATCGGCCTTCGCGGCCTCGACAATGATGCGGTTGGTTTCATAGGCCAACAATGCATCGCTGTCATACCAGAGTTTAACGGCATAGTCTTGCTCGACCAGAACCTTCTTCCAGACATTAATGTAGTCGCGCTGAATGTTCCCCAGGCCACCTCCCAGCCAAACGAAGTGCATATTCTTCGGTACTTCGGTTGCTACGGCAGTCAGCTGTTCGATGCTGTCGGACAGGCGTGCGTGAAAGCCTTCGACCCTGTTGCTGATTTCAGCCAGGCCCGGAGTGGCAGTGCCCTCCGGCGCTGTTGACGGTTCCACCCCCGCCGCACGTCGACGCCGGCGCGTGGGTTCAACAAAAGTCTCAAGCGCCTCGCGCAGCAAACCCAGCGGTGGAAGCATTCTCGGAAAGTCGAGTAAGCCGATACACGCGAAGTAATACCGAAATACCGCGTCGTACTTGTCGGTACCTTTATGTTCCTGCAATGCCTGCTCAAGATCAGACAATTTAAAAAGATCAATAAAATTGACGTAGCCGTTCACACGGCTAACTGCTTGCTCATCCATAAATTACTTCCCTGTAAAAATTAAATGCTGGCAACCCACCAAGATGCAGAAACTATCCGACCTCAAACAACACTAACCGAACGCATTTCCCACCTCAAAACAGAAAACAAACAATTGATGACCAACCGAACATTCAGAAACTTAAACACCCACCCAAACAACAAAAGAAAGACAACAAAATGCTCGACCATCAATAAACCCGATAGCGACCTTACTTCCAAACCAAATATTAACTTACATCAAGACATCGAACTGTCGGCCGCAGTCAATGCGAGTTCATTAACCACAGACAGGTATAAAAGCGGCCTCTGGACGAGGCCGCCGACACTCACGAAGTTGGCTTGTCGCCGTACCAACGAGGCGTATACACCCACTCGCCACCCTCGGCACGAGGGAACACGCAGGTGGTGGAGGAACCGATCAGCACCATGGTGCGCATGTCGACCTGGTCCGGGGTCAACTGCCCCAGCGTGGTGACGCGCAAGGTCTGGCCCGGGCGACCAATGTCGCGCCCCAATACGACCGGCGTTTCAGCGGTGCGGTGCTGCGCGACAATCTCCAGGGCCCGACCCAATTGCCATGGACGTGAACGCGAGATCGGGTTGTAGAACGCCAACGCCAGATCGGCTTCGGCGGCCAGGTCCAGGCGCTTCTCGATGATCGCCCAAGGCTTGAGGTTGTCCGACAGCGACATCACGCAGAAGTCATGCCCCAACGGCGCACCGGCCTGTGCAGCGGTCGCCAGCGAAGCGGAAACACCCGGCAGGATTTCCAGATCGACGCTATGCCAGCTCGGCTCACTCGACTCATGCAACGCTTCAAGCACCGCCGCCGCCATGGCGAACACGCCGGGGTCACCGGACGACACAACAATCACCGAACGGCCTTGCGCCGCCAACTCGAAGGCGTGGCGGGCACGCTGCATTTCTTCGCGGTTGTCGGTGCAATGCAGCACCTGATCTTCACGGAACGGCCCGGCCATGCGCACGTAGGTTTCGTAGCCGAGTACGTCGGTGGCCCTGGCCAGTTCGGCCTTGACCGCGGGCACCATCAGTTCGGCGGCGCCAGGCCCCAGACCGATCACCGCCAAACGACCACGTGCACGGCCGATTTTCGCAGCGTCCAGCGGCTGAGTGGCGACCGCGATGGCAATGCCGGTATCCGCTGACACGATGGTAGCGTTCGGCACGGTGTGGCGGGACAACTCGCTAACGCCGCCGCTGACCGACGCAAACCGCAGAGGCACACCCAGTTCCAGTGCTGCTTCGCGCAATGCCGTGCTGGCCATGTTCAGATCGCTGGCCAACAGGCACGCCACCGATTGCACGGCGATTTTCGCTTGATGCAGGGCCGTGCGAATCGCGCCTGGCAGACCCGTCACCTCGCCGCCCACCGTCACCAACACATTGCGCGGGTAAATCATCAATTCATTGTCTGCCGGTGTCCGCTCGGCATTGCCGACATGGATCGACAGCTGCGCGTGAGGATCTTGCGGCAACTGCGCTTGCGCCAGCCACGGCGCAGCCCCTTCGACGCGGACGCTTTGGCCGGCGAGCAAATCCGAGACGAAGCGCTTGCCCAGTTCCAGATCGCCGAGGGCGTAACCGCTGGGTGGATTGAGCAGGCAGGTGCCGAAGCGCAATTCACCGCTGGTGGTGATCGCCGCAGCAACCTCAAGACCAGCAGCAATCTCGCGCGCCATGACGTTCACGCCACCGAGACCACCGAGCAGCGGCACCACGGCGCTGCCGTCTTCGGCCACGGCCAGCACCGGCGGCTCGGCGCCTTTTTCCAGCAGTAACGGCGCAAGAGTGCGGATCACGATGCCCGCAGCGCACAACGCGATAATCGGCGTGTCCTGCTGATAGAACTCACGCAAGGTGGCACCGAACTCGTGATAGACGCGGTCCGCGCCTTCCACCCGCTCGGCCAGGCCATGGACCAATGCGCCAGGGTACAACTGCGCAATCTTGCGCGCGGTCGCGAGGCTGCCATTGCCCAGAATGACAATCGCCGGAACTGGACGGGACATCAGCCTTGCCACCTTTCGCCGGGCACAATGATCAGCGAGAAGTACGGCGAGGACATCGGCTCGACCTGATCCAGCGGGACGATTTTCTGATTGGCCATGGTCGCGCGCTCAACGTACAACGCACGCTCCGCCAGCCCGAGCTCTTCGAGCACCTGACGGACCTTGGGAAAGTTGCGCCCCAGTTTCATGATCACGGCGGCATCGGCATCGGCCAGACGCCGCTTGAGATCGTCGGCGGGCAATACACCCGACAGCACCGACAAACTCTGATTGCGATACACCAGCGGCGCGCCCAGTACCGAGGCACCGCCGAGCATCGAACAAACGCCCGGCACAACTTCGGCTTCGTAGCGCTCGGCCAGCCGATCATGCAGGTACATATAGGAGCCGTAGAAGAACGGATCACCCTCGCAGATCACCGCCACGTCACGGCCAGCGTCCAGGTGCGCGGCGAGTTCTTCGCCGGCCGCATCGTAGAAATCGCTGATGACTTGTTCGTACGACAGCGGCGCCGGCAACGCTTCGGTGGTCACCGGATACACCAGCGGCAGCAGCGTTTGCGCGTCCTGCAAATGCGCCTCGATGATGCCGAAGGCGTTGCCCTTTTTGCCCTTGGCGACGAAGTACGCCACCACCGGCGATTCGCGCAGCAGGCGCAGGGCTTTGACTGTAATCAGCTCCGGATCACCAGGGCCGACGCCCAGGCCGATCAAACGTCCAGGTTGCTGCATCATTCGATCTCCGTAGCGAGGGCATTGACGGCGGCGGCGGCCATGGCGCTGCCGCCCAGCCGGCCTTGCATGATGACGAAGGGCACGCCACGGCTGTCCGCCGCGAGCGCGGCCTTGGATTCGGCGGCGCCGACGAAGCCCACCGGGAAGCCGAGAATCAGCGCCGGTTTCGGTGCGCCCGCGTCGAGCATTTCCAACAGATAAAACAGTGCGGTCGGCGCGTTGCCGATCACCACCACGCTGCCTTCCAGATGAGGGCGCCACAGTTCAAGCGCAGCGGCGGAGCGGGTGTTGCCCAACTCCCGGGCCAGATCAGGAACGCTTTCATCGCGCAGGGTGCAGATGACCTGATTGTTCGCAGGCAAACGCGTGCGGGTCACGCCTTCACTGACCATCCTCGCATCGCACAGGATCGGTGCACCGGCGGCCAGCGCATCACGGCCGGCCTTGCCCGCGCCTTCGGAAAATTGCAGGCCGTCGATAGCGTCGACCATGCCGCAAGCATGGATCACACGGACCGCGAGTTTTTCCAGGTCGGCCGGAATACGCTCGAGGTTGGCCTCGGCACGAATGATCGCGAAGGAGTTGCGATAGATCTCCTGACCGTCGCGGATGTAATCAAGCATCAAGGGGGCTCCGTGAGCGGGCGTCGAGCAAGGCTGCGACCGCTTCAATAGTAAGGTTGCATGCGTGCAGCGCGCCGAAACCCGGCTGCGCTGCATCGCGAAAATAGAGGTCGTAGTGACCGGGAGAAACCGCCAGCAATGTGATGGGGGCGATGTGTGCGGCCGCGCAGGAACGTGAGCAACCGGACAGGTGGACGTTCTGTGTCTGGCCCTGATGTTGCAACAGCGCGGCCAGTTGCCGGGCATCGCCCTTGGTGTCGGCCAGGCCTTTGCTGCAACCCGTCGAGCCGGTGCAGGCGATCAGATGCGCCAAGGCATCGTCGGCCGAGCAACGCAGGCCAAGTTGTTCGAGGCTGTGGATAACTTGAGATGCATCGTCGCCATGGACACCGGGCAACAACAGGCTTTGCCAAGGTGTGAAACGCAGGCTGCCATCGCCCTGGTCGCGCGCCAATTGTGCGACGTCTCTGAGCATCGCGGGATTGAGGCGACCCAGAGGCGGCACCGCGCCGATATACACGCGCTCGGCCTCGCTCTGTGGATGAACGCCGATGTGCAAGACACTCGGACTAACCTTGCGCTGCCAACCCTTGATGGGCATTAACAGCACACGTTCGGCCAAGCGAGCGAGAAACCCGTCGAGCGAACATTCAGCGAGCAAATGCCGCATTCGCGTCTGCTCGGGACGCGCCATGTCGAGAAACAACTCAAGCACCCCGACCACCAGCGCATGGCCCTGCTCCAGCGGCACCGCGCCCGCAGGCGAATCCACGGGACACCCCGCCAGACCGAATGCAAAAACCAACTCGCCGTCTCGTTCAGTGGCGGACAACCACAGGTCATGGGGATGTTCGAGCATCGCCAAGCCTTCGCCGCCATCCAGTTGCACGGCAAACTTGGCACTGAGGTCGTGGAAGCGTTCATGGCTTTGCAGCGTGACGAGGATCTGCTCGGCCAGCAGACGCGTATCGAACAGCATCTGCCGATCAATCCCGGCGCTGGGGCTGAGCATCAAATTGCGCACATCGTCGCCAGCGGCGGTGCTTGGCCCCAACCCGGCAGCCATCAGGCCATCGATCAAGGCGCCCTGTTCACTGCCGATCCCGCGAATTTGCAGATTGGCGCGGTTGGTCGCCTCGATTACGCCTCCGGCGAACCGTTCAGCGGCATCGGCCACTGCATCGGCCTGATCTGCCGTGATCGAACCACCATTAAGCTTGATCCGGCAGATCCCACCGTCCAGCGCCTGGACGATACGCAGCAACCCCGGACAGGCCGAGGGGCGTAAAGCGTTGGACATCGGGCGTTCGTTCAATGAGTGACCGGCTGACTGGATGCATGTGAAAGGCGAAGGGCTGCCATTATGCCTGCTTTGCCCGAGCGCATGAAAAGTCTGCCGGTCGGAAACGCTGCCAACGTATCAATCAAGCAAAAGAATGCTTCGGCCTGCGTGGATTAGAGCTCGAACTCGCTGAACTCAAGCGCAAGGGCTCGCGTGGCCTCTTCCACGCGTTGTCGAATGGCGTCCATGTCTCGACGCTTGATCTCCAACCGCCGAATCCGGATATCCAATTGGGACAGACTCTGGTCTATCGTCCAGACCAGATAGGGTGTAGTGATGCCCAACTTGATCAACCGGACATGACTGACCACCATTTCCAGATCTCCGTTGGGTTTATAACTGACCGGTACGATGTTGAATCCGCCTATTTTCCCACTGGTGCCCGCAATCTTCGCCAGCAAACTGGCGTCACGCTCCAGCTTTACAAGTACTGCTCCAACCTGCGCTATTTGAGCGCTCGTGAGGTAGGGACGTGCCACGTTCAACCAAGCCTGTTTCAAACTGCCCGAGAACTGCGGCTTGATGTACTCGACAGGCTCGGCAAGCTTCCAATCCATTGACCAAAACATATTGGTGTAATGATCGAACCAAGGCCCCGGCTGCGTCTCGCTCTTTGCGACTTTATCCGCGCCATGCTGGGCCAGATAAATGCAATTTTTAACAAAATTATTGTCGGCGATAGTCTGGCCGGCAATACCGGTCAGCAGCACATTTCTCATCACCAGCGCATCATGCTCGACGACACTTTTAGCTATCACGTTATCCATATAAGCTTCTTTCATCCTTGATAGTGTCGCGACCAACATCAACTATCGGCCAAATATTTAATACATATAAGTTTGCGCAACCTGAACAAAAACCAAACTATCAAAACTATCATTACAACAGACATTTTTTCGTCAACATTAAGTGTCTGCAACCCGAAGTACCCTTTCCCGGCCATAGACCTGCGTCAGATGACAGAAGCCGCGTTATCATGTCGCCTTGACGATGAACATTGGATTAAGGAACAACATGGCCTCCTGGCTGACAGTAGTGGGAATCGGTGAAGACGGCTTCAAGGGCCTGGGCAAAAACGCCCGGCACGCTCTGCTGCGCGCTTCGCGGATCATTGGCGGTCAGCGGCAACTGGATTTGCTGCCGGTGTGCATCCGTGGCAAGCGACAGTTGTGGCCCAGCCCTTTCTCCCTTGAGCCGGTTTTGGCGCTGCGCGGCGAACCGGTCTGCGTACTGGCCAGCGGCGATCCGATGTTCTTTGGCGTGGGCGCAAGCCTTGCCCGGAAACTGCCCAACGATGAAATGCTGATATTGCCAGCGCCCTCTTCTTGTTCATTGGCGGCGGCGCGAATGGGCTGGCCGTTGCAGGATGTGGTGACACTGTCGGTGGTTGCCCGTCCCATCGCCGCACTCAGCGCGCAGTTGTTCAGCGGTGTTCGCTTGCTGGTGTTGAGCAACGACGGTCAGAGTCCGGCCGCGATCGCTGCGTTGCTACGTGAGCGCGGTTTCGGGGCGAGTCGCCTCACCGTGCTGGAACATCTGGGCGGTGCCGCCGAACGACGCATCGAGGGTGTCGCCAATGACTGGAACGATCCTGTGATTGCCGACCTGAACCTGATCGCCATCGAGTGCATCGCCGAGCCCAATACGCCGCGACTCTCTCGACTGGCCGGCCTGCCGGACTCAGCCTTCAAGCACGACGGCCAATTGACCAAGCGCGACGTGCGCGCCATTACCCTCGCGCGTCTCGCTCCGGTACCCGGTGAACTCTTGTGGGACGTCGGCGCCGGCAGCGGCTCGATCGGCATCGAATGGATGCGCGCCCACCCCAGTTGTCGGGCGCTGGCCATCGAGGCCGATGAAGGGCGGCAGCTGTTGATCGAACACAACCGGGAGGCCCTCGGTGTTCCCGGCCTGCAGCTGATTCGCGGCAGTGCACCGCTGGCCTTGGCCGGGCTCGAGGATCCAGACGCTATTTTCATTGGTGGCGGTGTCACCCGCGAGGGCGTGCTCAACACGTGCTGGGCCGCACTCAAGCCCGGCGGCCGACTGATTGCCAACGCCGTCACACTGCAAAGTGAAATGACCTTGATGGCCTGGCGCGAGCAGCACGGCGGTGAGCTGACGCGCATTCATATCGCTCAAGCGCAACCGCTGGGGGACTTTGATACCTGGCGTCAGGCGTTGCCGATTACCTTGCTGGAAGTGACGAAGCCTTTCGATGCGTGACGAAACCGCTGAACAACCCGCCCCGTTACGCAGCGGCCTGACCACCGGCAGCTGCGCCACCGCAACCAGTTTGGCGGCGGCTCGTTTGTTATTGGGCGGGCTGAGTGCTGACGCTGTGGAGATCGTTTTGCCCAAGGGCAAGCAGGTGCAGATGCGGCTGGAGTTCTGTCGTTTGATCGACAATGGCGCCGAAGCAGGGACGATCAAAGACGCGGGAGACGATCCGGACGTGACCCACGGTGCGCTGCTTTATTCCCAAGTACGACTGAGTAGCGAGCCGGGCATTCGCTTCAATGCCGGTCGCGGCGTCGGCACGGTGACCCGGCCGGGGCTGGTGCTGGGTGTCGGTGAACCCGCGATCAACCCGGTGCCACGCAAGATGATCACCGACCACTTGACCTTGCTGGCCGAGGAACTCGATTACCGCGGCGGTTTCGAGGTCACGGTGAACGTCGAGGACGGTGAAGCGCTGGCTTTGAAAACCATGAACCCGCGCCTGGGGATACTCGGCGGTTTGTCGATTCTCGGCACCAGCGGTATCGTCCGGCCGTTTTCCTGCGCAGCCTATATTGCCTCGATCCATCAGGGCATCGACGTCGCAAAAACCAACGGCTACCTGCACATCGCCGCGTGCACCGGCAATGCCAGCGAAGACACCATGCGCCGGGTCTATGACCTGCCGGAAATCGCCCTGATCGAAATGGGCGACTTCGTCGGCGCCGTGCTCAAACATCTGCGCAAAGTGCCTGTGGATAAACTCAGCCTCTGCGGTGGTTTCGGCAAGATCAGCAAACTGGCGGCCGGGCACATGGATCTGCACAGTCGACATTCGAGCATCGACCTGCCGCAACTGGCCGAGTGGGCGGCGGCGATTGGCGCCGATGAGGCGTTGCAGCGAGGGATTCGCGAAGCCAACACCAGCCAGCAAGCCTTGGCAATGGCCAGCGCCGCCGGGATCGCCCTGGGTGATGCGGTGTGTCAGCACGCCCTGGATTTTGCTCGCAGCGTGGTGCCGGCGCAGGTTCAGGTTGAAGTATTTGCCATCGATCGCCAGGGTGGGATTGTCGGCCATGCGGGAGCTTTTCAATGAAGCGCGTGTTGTTGCTGGGTGGCGTGACAGAAGCCTTGGCCATCGCCCGGACCCTCGGGCCAGAACACATCTATAGCCTGGCCGGCGTCGGGCGTGTGCCGACGGATCTGACCTGCCAGGTTCGCGTTGGCGGCTACGGCGGTGCCGAAGGACTTGCGCAGTTCATTCGGGATGAAGGGATCGACCTGCTGCTGGACGCCACCCACCCCTACGCCGCACAAATCAGCCAGAACGCCGCCACTGCCGCGCAATTGAGCGGCATTGCATGTTGGGCGCTGAGGCGTCCGGCCTGGCAGCCACAGCCCGGCGACGACTGGCGAGACGTCAGCGATTGGGCCGAATTGATCGAAGCGCTGAAACCGTTTCGGCGACCGCTGTTCACCCTCGGCCGCGAACCCTTGCAGCATCTGCATGAAATCCCGCCAGAGCAATTCTGGACCTTGCGTGCCCTGGACGTTTACCCCGGCAACGAACGCTGCGAAGTCATCGGCGCGCGCGGGCCATTTCTGATCGAGGATGAACGTGCGCTGTTTGAACGTCGGCAGATCGATGTACTGATCAGCAAGAACAGCGGCAGCACCGCGACCGAACCGAAACTGGAAGTGGCACGGGAGCGTGGGGTACCGGTGATAGTTTTGCAGCGGCCAGTGTTGCCGGAGATTGATCGGGAGTTTGGGTCGGTGAGTGACGTGTTGGCAGCCCTGACAGCAGAAACCACTACATAACCCTGTAGCAGCTGGCGGAGCCTGCGTTCGGCTGCGCAGCAGGCGTAAATCCTGCATCCACGATTAACCTGAAAGACCGAGGCGTTTGATTTTACGACTGCTGCGCAGCCGAACGCAGGCTTCGCCAGCTGCTACAAAAAAATGCGCAACGCCCTACCTATCTATCGGACCTTACCCACAACATCATCCAACGCGGCTGACTAGTCAGGTCGCAACCCCGTCCCTATATTTCCGAGTCCCACGAATGTAGCGCTCGGAGTACCGAATGACCGAACAATTCACCCGATTCGATGCCGCCGAATTTCTAAAAACCCCAGAAGAAATGGCCGCTTACCTGGACGCCTGTTTTGAAGAGGATGCTGGCGATGGAGTGCTCATACGTGCAGCCCTTAACGACATAGCCCGAGCAAAGGGCATGACACAGATTGCCCGTGATGCAGGCCTGGGTCGTGAAAGTCTGTACAAAGCATTGGGCAGCACTGGCAATCCGGAATTCGCGACTATCATGAAGGTTATGAAAGCTTTGGGCCTGCGCTTGCACGCCAGTACTCTCTGACTGCGCTGCGACACCACACCGCACGCCGCTTTTTTACTTATCGGCCCTGATCAGGCTAAATAGCCGCGCCTGATCGCCCACCCAACCGGATTTCTCCCATGTCCCGACAACGGCTCGCATTTGCCTGGATCGCCTGCTTCGCAGTGCTGTTCAACATGCTTGCCATGCCGATGTCCGGAGCGATGGCACAGACGGCGAAATCACCCGCCGAGCAGTTGTTGTGGGGCAGTTTCTGCTCCGCCAGCGGCACGAAGATGGTGGCGATTTCCCTGGGCGATGTCGAACAGAAAGCCCCGCAGAACGACGATCATTCCAACATGCAGCATTGCTGGTGCTGTTCAGGTTCCGCGCCACTGGTGGCGCTGCCCGGGCATGTGCCGCAACTGTACTTCGCGCGTTTCGAGGCCAATCGAAGCCTGCCTGACACCGCTCTCGATACACCGACACCGCGCCAGCAATGGCCGAGCCTCAACCCCCGCGCTTCCCCTCTGGTGTGATTCCTTCTCGCAATTGACCTGCGTTTTGAATCGTTCTGGAGAACTGCCATGTTGAACAAACTCATCGTCCTGGCTGTGTTGCTGCTGCCTGCCTGTTTTGCCAATGCCCACGAATACACGGCCGGGGAGCTGGAAATCGCTCATCCGTGGTCGCAAGAGTTGCCGCCCAACGCGCCAACGGTCGCGGCGTATTTCGTGATTCACAACAGCGGTAAAACGGCCGACCGACTGCTCAGCGTCGACTCGCCGATTGCAGGCGAAGCCCAGCTGCACGAGCATGTGATGCAGAACGATCTGATGAAAATGCAGCAAGTACCGAGCGTCGACATCCCTGCCAGTGGCAACGTCACTTTTGCGCCGATGGCCTACCACGTGATGCTGGTAAACCTGAAAGACCGCAGCCTGTTGAGTGACGGCAAACGCTTCCCGCTGACGATGCACTTCGAAAAGTCCGGCGACGTGACGGTCGACGTCTCGGTGCAGAAGAAGCCGCCGGAAGGCATGCAGATACACGCCCACGCTCAGTAAGCGACTGAGCAAAAACGCCCATGCGCCCGCTTAGCGCCAGGTCATCCGCACACCGTCGTCAGCCGTTAAGCCTGACGCGCGGTAGCTGGATCAGCCTGTTCGCGATGTTGATGATCTTTATCGGCCCG
>Ga0207655_1001544_pt1 | contig 20795 bp, 22 predicted proteins | sample KBSM44metaG_FD_184398 | JGI IMG/M metagenome (GOLD analysis project Ga0207655, IMG submission 184398) | Miscanthus rhizosphere microbial communities from Kellogg Biological Station, Michigan, USA - KBS M4-4 metaG (SPAdes) (version 2) | ecosystem: Host-associated > Plants > Roots > Rhizosphere >... | reverse complement strand
TGGATTACTCAAATGGCTCTTATTAGTCTGCTTATCATTGTTACTTATTTTGCTGTGAAGCGTGAGAAACTTTCATCGTTTAAAGTATGGAGCATTCCAATATTACTTTTTATTGGGTTACTCGTTATGAAAGCCTTTAATAGTCACGCATTTGGTTTGAAGTTTAAAGACATTGCTGTCGTTATGGACTTTCTACATTTATTCGCAGCTTCGTTATGGGTTGGCGGTCTATCATCAATTATTCTTCTTTTACGTAAAGAGGATGACAAGTGGACTACGTATTGGGATGCAATTAAGCGTTTTTCAACATGGGCAACAGGTGCTGTCATAGTCATTGTATTAACGGGTCTTTTTAACAGTACATTTTTTATTCCCACGATTCATTCCCTATTTGATACGAAGTATGGATTAGCATTATTAGCAAAGATACTTTTATTCGTTTTCATGGGGATATTGGGAATTATTCATTATGTGAAAGGGAAAATGCGAGCCCGGCAAGGATTAGGTGCTACGCTGAAAATAGAGTTGATCATTGGAATTATCGTTTTCATAATCGTAGCTTTTATGACAAACGTGCAAACACCGCTGATGCCTCCTACTGGACCTTTTACAGAGAGTAAACAATTAGATAATGGATATGAACTTACTTTACATGTAAGCCCTAATAAGGTAGGACAGAATACATTTCATATTACTTTGAAGGATGAGAATGGACAGCCTGTTACTAATATGGAACAAATTATATTGACGACTCAATCGTTAGATATGAATATGGGCCAAGGTTCATTTAAAGTTTCAGCAATTTCACCGGGAGAATATGAAGCGGAAGGTATGTATATTAACATGACAGGAAATTGGAATATACAAGTTCACGGGTTAACAAAATCTCTTGATAGCTTCGATACTGATTATAAATTTATTGTAGGTGGCAGATAAAGTGAAACTTTAATCAGTAGGAGGGGGCATCTCCCACTGATTATTAGCCTTCACCAATCGGCTTTTACGGGGGCAGCAGGGCTTCTACCCAGATTCTTTGCTCCAGCAGAATTTTGGGGTAGGAGTCTTACTGCCCACAAATAGCGGGATAAAGAGACGTTACAGATGAAAAGGAGTTAATAGAAAATGAAGCGTATAAAAAAATTAGGAACAACAATGATCGCAACAATAATTGCAATGGGAATTTTTTCGTTACCTGTTAGCGCTCACGTAACTGTGCAACCAGCAACTTCGGATGCTAACTCATGGGAGACTTACACGATAAAGGTACCAGTTGAAAAAAATGTGGCAACAACAAAAGTCACACTAAAAATACCGTCCGGCATTGAGTTTCAACAGTATGAACCAGTGTCAGGATGGAAAGTGGAAGAGCAAAAAGATGCAGCTGGAAAAGTTAAAACTGTAGTATGGGAAGCAACAGGAGAAGGGATTTTATCTGGTCAGTTCCAACGATTTACTTTCGTTGCTAAAAACCCAGATAAAGAACAAAAGATAGCTTGGGATGCATATCAACAATATAAAGACGGAGAAATTGTTGAATGGACAGGCGATGAGAAAGCTGAAAAACCGCATTCAGTTACTACAATTGCAAAAGGTAAGTCCTTAACTGGGGAACATGGGGAAGTATCTAGTGTGGGAAAGAATGAAAGTACAAGTAATATGCAAACAATAGCAATTGTGTTATCAGTTTTAGCGATTGTATCTTCGGTAAGTACGTTTGTTTTTGTAGTACGTCGTAAAAAGTAAGGTATAAAAAAGAGCCTACAAATAGTAGGCTCTTTTTCACGTTTATTTATTTCACTTCAACTTGTTGCCCTACAGCAAGTGTTTTCGGCTTTATATTTACAAAGCAAATACTCACGACAATAAATAATAGACCGATAAACAAGCTCATTGTAATGGCCTCATGTAAGAAAATTGAACTTACAATAATAGCGATAAGAGGGATAAGGAACGTGTAAGCTCCAACTTTACTTGCTTCACCAGCTCCAACAAGTGTGAAGTAAGCGAGCCATCCCATTGCAATAACAAAGAACGAAATAAAGAGTAGCACACTAACAAATGGCATACTCCAAGCGATACTAGACCAGCTTTCAAACTCTGATCCAAATCCAACTAAGCAAACACCTCCAATAATAAGCTGAAGTGTTACCATCCAAATAGCATTAACGCGGTGCCCGGTTTTTTTAATAAATACTGTACCCAGTGCCCATCCAATCGCACAACCTAATGCGAGAAGGATTCCAATGATAGAAATATGGCCGGTTAAGCTACTAGAGCTAATAACCCCCACGCCAATAAATCCTAGAATTAAACCGAAAATTTTTAAGCCATACATTGATTCTTCAAGCCATATCCACGAGAAAATGCCGAGTAAAACAGGCTGTAGAAATACAATTGCGGAAAATAATCCAGCGGGCATGTATTGAAGACCGACAGTTTGTAGTCCGTAAAAGATAATGATGTTAAGTACAGAAGAAATAACGTATAAATGCCAAGTTTCTTTTAAATGTAGCTCTTTGTATTTCGGTAATGCGAAAATAAGTAAAATGAATCCCCCAATTAAAGTTCTAACGCCTGCAAATAAAACAGGTGGTGTATAATGCAAGGCAAATTTAGATAAAGGCCAATTAATTCCCCACATAATAACGAGAAAAGTAAGGATTATGGCCGTTTTTGTTCGAGAAAGCTGTGTCACGGTAAGACCTCCTTGTTGTATTTCATTTCACTATGATATGATATCGACTGTGATAAATAAAATGAATCTTTTTTATAAGGGGTATAAGTGATTAGTTATGACCATTACACAACTACAAGTTTTGATTAAAACGGTTGAATTAGGTAGTTTTACGAAAGCAGCAAAAGCACTTAATATGACACAGCCTGCTGTCAGTCATGCCATTTCAAGTATTGAGTCAGAATTAGATATTACGATTCTTATACGTGATAAGAGAGAAGGTTTAATTGTTACTGACGTAGGAGAGAGAATTCTTGTTCATATTAGAGAAATATTGAATGGAATTGAGAAAATTGAGCAAGAAGTTGCGATGGAGAAAGGACACGAAGTTGGGACGATTCGAATTGGGAGTTTTCCGAGCGCTTCTGCACATTTCTTACCCAAAATGATAAACCTTTTTAAGGAGAAGTATCCGAACTTAGAAGTCGTTCTTTGTGAAGGAACGATTAAAGAAGTTGAAGATTGGTTAGTATCGAGGGTTATTGATATAGGAATTGTTATTTTGCCTAATAAAGATATGGAGATTGTTCCATTAGCGAAGGGGAAAATGGTTGTTATCTTAAGAGAGGATCATCCTCTCTGTAAGAAGGACGCTATTACAATTAGTGATTTAGAGAATGAACCGATCATATTATGTAAGGGTGGATACGAACCACCCATTATTGATATGTTTAAACAAGCAAACGTACCACTTCGGGCTGAGTATGTAATTTCGACAGTTACTACAGCTTTAAATATGATTCAAGAAGGATTAGGCATTGCAATATTGGCTGAATTATCTTTAACGAATTTACCCAAAAATGTGCAAACGAGAGAATTGGAACCACAAGTATGGAGAGAAATTGCTTTAGCTGCTCCTTCATTAAAGGATTCTTCAATCGCTGTGCAGCTATTTATTGAAGAATTTCAAGCGCTATTTGCAGAATAAAAAGAGGTGTCTCATATATCATAATGGGACACTTTTTAATTTACTTATAAAAAATCTGTGAAAAGGATTGACTTATTTTTTAGTTGTAACTATAATGATTACATCGAGGTGGTGATGACGATGAAAATTAGTAGCCGCTTTTCTATAGCTGTTCATATTTTATCTATTTTGAAAAACAATCCATCTTCACTTTGTACTTCAGACTATATGGCTGAAAGTGTAAATACAAATCCGGTAGTAATCCGTAAAATTATGTCGTACTTGAAACAAGCTGGATTTGTTTACGTAAATCGCGGGCCAGGTGGTGCGGGATTATTAAAGGATTTACATGAAATCACATTGTTAGATGTGTATCATGCAGTGAACGTAGTCGAAGAAGACAAGCTATTTCATATTCACGAGCAACCAAATCCAGATTGTCCAATTGGAGCGAATATTCAAGTGGTGTTAGAAGTTATATTAATTCAAGCACAATCCGCGATGGAAGAAGTTTTGAAAAATATTTCGATGGAGCAGTTGTTTGAATCTTTACAAGAGAAAATGAATGCTTAAAATATTATCTATATTTTTTTATTATCGATGTAACTATATTGATTACAACTATAAAGGTAAGGTGTAAAAATTATGACTGTAAAAATGAAAGTATACTCAGACTTTATATGTCCGTTTTGTTTTTTAGCAAAAGGTCCATTAGATGAGGTAGTGAAAGAGAAAGATGTAGAGATTGAATGGATGCCATTTGAATTACGTCCAAGTCCATATTCAAAAATAGACCCATGGAATGAGCCAGAAAAATTAGGTTCATGGGATGCTTTCATTCTTCCGACAGCGAAGAAGTTAGGAATTGATATGCGTTTGCCACGTGTTTCCCCACATCCATATACGCATTTAGCTTTCGAAGGATGTCAATTTGCGAAAGAACGTGGACTAGGTAATGAGTATCATCACCGCGTATTCACAGCATTTTTCCAAGAAGAGCAAAACATTGAAGATATTGATGTGTTAACAAAATTAGCGGTAGAAGTAGGACTTCCTGAGGCGGAATTTAAAGATGCTTTAGTAACTCGTAAATATAAAGAAAAGCATCAAGAAGCAATTCAGCACGCATATGATGAAGCGAATATTATGGCTGTTCCAACTGTCATGATTGGAGATGAAGTCATTCAAGGGCTTGCTAGTAAAGAAACACTAGAAAGGGTCATTGATAAAGAAATTGAAAAGGATAAAACAAATTCATTTGAAGGTGTGCAATGTAATACCGATGGATATTGCTAATTCGATTGTTATGAAATAACAAAATAAATAATAAAACAAATATTTGGAGGAATTAAAATGTCAGCAACTACAACAAATTTAAAAGAAGCAATCGTGAACCGTCGTTCAATTCGTAAAGTAACAAAAAACGATGCGATTACGAAAGAAAGAATTGAAGAAGTGTTAAAAACAGCTTTACACGCACCAACATCTTTTAATATGCAAAGTAGCCGTATGGTTGTATTAATGGATGGAGAGCATGAAAAGTTTTGGGATATCGTAAAAGAAACGCTTAGATCACGCGTACCAGCAGAAAACTTTGAAGCGACTGTAGAAAGACTAAAAGGTTTCCATACAGGTGTAGGTACAGTTTTATTCTTTGAAGACCAAGCAACTGTAGAAAAAATGCAAGAAAATGCACCGTTATATAAAGATCAATTCCCATTCTGGTCTCATCAAGGTAATGCAATGTTACAACATACTGTGTGGATGCTATTATCTGCTGAAGGAATTGGCGCATCACTGCAACATTACAACCCAATCGTAGATGCTGATGTAAAAGAAACTTGGAACATTCCAGCAGAGTGGAGCTTAGTAGGTCAAATGCCATTTGGTGAACCAAATGAACAGCCAGCAGAAAGAACATTCTTACCTACTGAAGATGTAGTGAAATTTTATTAAGAAATACAATATGTAACGATAAGGAAGCTGTGCTTAGAAACAGCTTCCTTTTTTGTATTAGTGTTAATTTATAAGCATTTAGGGAAGGAATATAACAAATAGTCAGGTGAGAAAGGAAGTAGGAAAATGAATGACGAGAAAAAATATACAGTGGTAGGTACTGATGTCGAGGAAGTAAAACGTTTAAATAAAAATTCAGGATTAACGTATAATCAAGTGAAAGAAATGTTAGCGAAGCAAATGCAAAAAAAGAAGTGATTAGATTGAAATCATTCATTTTTTCATTTAACATTTTGATTGGAGAGAGTTAAGTAAAAGGTAACTCTCTTTTTTATATAACTGAGCAACTGTAAGAGTGGAGGAAGCAACATGAAAAAGTGGGTAAAGATAACGTTGTCTATCGCCGGAGGTATTGTCCTATTGGTATGTGCCGGTGGATATTACGTGTATAAAAATTATTTTCCAAAGGAACCAGAGCGTATTGTATATGATAAAGACAGAGTGTTAAAGCCGATACATAACCAGCTTAAAGGGATCAACATAGATAATGTAAAGATAAAAGAAAAAGCAGTTGTAAATGCAACTGTGGATGAACTTCAAAATATGGTCGATGATGGAAAATTATCATATGAAGAATTAACGAGTATTTATCTCTTTAGAATACAAGAACATGACCAAAATGGAATATCATTAAATGCTGTTACAGAGATTAATCCAAATGCAATAGAGCAAGCACGAAAGTTAGATAAAGAGAGGTCGTTAAATAAAAAATCGAACTTATACGGCATTCCTGTCATCGTAAAAGATAATGTACAAACTGCAAAAGTGATGCCAACAAGCGCAGGCACTTTTGTATTAAAAGATTGGGTTGCAGATGAAGATGCCACGATTGTGAAGAAGTTGAAAGAAGAGGGGGCATTTGTTTTAGGTAAAGCAAATATGTCTGAATGGGCGAATTATTTATCTTTTACAATGCCAAGTGGATATAGCGGGAAGAAAGGGCAAAATTTAAATCCGTACGGTCCAATTACATTTGATACATCAGGATCCAGTTCGGGGTCTGCTACATTGGTTGCAGCAGATTTTGCACCGCTTGCAATTGGGACAGAAACGACGGGATCTATTGTCGCACCAGCGACGCAGCAATCTGTAGTTGGGTTACGTCCATCGTTAGGTATGGTTAGCAGAGCTGGCATTATCCCATTAGCTGAAGCACTTGATACTGCAGGGCCAATGGCAAGAACGGTAAAAGACGCGGCAACGTTATTTAATACAATGGTAGGTTATGATGAAAAAGATGCTATGACAGAAAAAATGAAAGATAGAGATAGAATAGATTATACGAATGATTTATCAATAGATGGATTAAAAGGAAAAAAGATAGGGATTCTTTTTTCTGTAGATCAACAAGATGAAAATAGAAAAGCAGTAGCAGAAAAGATTAGAAAAGACATTCAAGATGCCGGTGCGATATTGACTGATGATATTCAGTTAAGTAGCGAGGGTGTAGATAATCTGCAAACATTAGAATATGAGTTCAAACATAATGTTAACGACTATCTTTCGAAGCAAAAAAATGTGCCTGTAAAATCGTTAGAAGAGATTATAGCGTTTAATAAAAAAGATAGTAAAAGAAGAATGAAATATGGACAAACATTAATTGAGGGCTCTGAAAAATCTGCTATAACGAAAGATGAATTTGAAAAAGTAGTTCAAACGAGTCAAGAAAATGCAAGGAAAGAGCTAGATAGATATTTAGTAGAAAAAGGATTGGACGCTTTAGTCATGATTAATAACGATGAAGTTCTTTTATCAGCTGTAGCTGGTTATCCTGAATTAGCGGTACCAGCAGGCTATGATAAAAATGGAGAGCCAGTAGGTGTTGTATTTGTCGGGAGGCAGTTTGGTGAAAAAGAACTTTTCAATATTGGATATGCGTATGAACAACAGTCTAAAAATAGACGTTCTCCTAAAATATAGAATTTAAAAATAGTTTTTAGGAAAGGATTAGATAAAAAATCAGACATTAAAAAAGAAAAAAAGGATTCTTCCAAATTAGTAAGAAAGATTGTCTATAGAAGTTCATAAAATGTAATAGTATTACAATGAATACGTTCGTTTTGTAATATATCAAATTTACATCCATAGAAGGGGGAGGTTAAATCTTAATGAATGAAGTGAAAAATTTTTTTCGAAGTAGAGGGTTTCAACGGTTTATCGTTTTAATAATATTAGCGTTTGTATTATATGGATTAAAAAGTATGATCAATTTAATATTAATTACGTTTATACTGACATTTTTAATGGATCGGTTTCAACGTTTTATTTCAAAGAAATTGAAAGTGAATCGAAAAATTGTTATCGCATGTTTGTATATAATATTAGTTTCCTTTATCGGCACGACATTGTATAAATATTTGCCTGTGCTAACGATACAAATTTCACAATTGATTTATCAATTTAAACTGTTTTTTCAAAATCCACCGGATAATGAGATCATTAAATATGCACTTTCGACAATTAATGGAATGGAAGTATCAAAATATATAGAACAAGGTGTAGATGTCATCTATCAATCGATAGCGAATATAGGAAAGGTGAGTTTACAAATATTATTGTCTCTAATATTAAGCTTATTTTTCTTATTAGAAAAAGAGCGTATTATTACATTTACTTCTAAGTTTAAAGAGAGTAAACTAAAGATTTTTTATGAGGAGATTGCATATTTTGGTGAAAGGTTTGCAAGGTCGTTCGGTAAAGTAATTGAAGCACAATTTTTAATTGCAGTTGTAAATTGTATCCTGACTGTCATTGCATTAATCGTTTTAGGATTTCCACAGCTTCTCGTATTAGCTGTTATGATTTTCTTATTAGGGTTGATTCCTGTTGCCGGCGTAATCATTTCACTGTTTCCACTTTGTATCATTGCCTATAACGTAGGTGGGGTTATGTACGTTTTGTACATACTAGTGTTCATTACAGTGATTCACGCTCTTGAAAGTTATTTTTTAAATCCAAAATTTATGTCTGCAAAAACGAATTTGCCTGTCTTTTATACATTTATGATTCTCATCTTTTCAGAGCACTTCCTCGGAATATGGGGGCTTATTATCGGGATACCGATCTTTATCTTTTTATTAGATGTACTTGACGTAAATAATGATAAATTGATTAAAAGCAATAAGTGATAGAAATAACCGATGTTGTCTTTTTTGAAAACATCGGTTATTTCTTATTTTTTTTTGGAGGAGGTAGTTTTATAAATTTATTTGCAATTAAAGCTATAATAACAGCAGCAAAAATAAGGACCGCGATTATGCCAATCCCCATACCTGCCCATCCTCCTATAAGGAACATACTTATCGGTATTGCTAATAAGCTTAAAATAATAAGGATCAACCCGAGATTCTTATCATATTTTTTAGTTGGAAATAGCGTTCTGATGATTAAAAAGAGAAAAAGTATTAATGACGCTACAGCTAGTAAGAGGATGACAATTGTCCAAGAATCATCCATAAAATCACTCCTTTCTATTATGGATAATATTACGGTTTAGATTGAGGGTGAACAATAAAAATATAAAAAAGCAATCCAATATGAATTGGATTGCTTTTTTGAATGAAATATACGATTAAAGAACGGGAGCCATTGTTTCTTTCAACACTTGAACAGAGTGATCGAATTTTAATTCTTCGTCTTCACTTAATTCTACTTCTAAAATTTCACGAACACCGCCACGATTTAAAACAGCAGGTACGCCGATATAAACATCTTTTTGACCGTATTGACCTTCTAAGTATGCTGAAACTGTTAATACGCTATTTTCGTCGTTTAAAATAGCTTTTGTAACACGTAGAAGTGACATACCAATACCATAATAAGTTGCACCTTTGCGCTCAATAATATGGTAGGCTGCATCACGAACATTTATGAAAATTTTGTCTAAATCTTCTTGTGTGTATGTGTTGTCTTTATCAAGAAGCGTTTGTAGTTTTTGAATACCAACTGATACGTGACTCCATACTGGAAGTTCTGTATCGCCATGTTCTCCGATAATATAAGCATGAATGTTGTGTGGACCAATGTCGAAGTACTCACCTAACATATAGCGGAAACGAGCAGAGTCAAGCGTTGTACCAGAACCGATTACTCGTTCTTTTGGTAAACCAGATTCTTTCCAAGTAACGTACGTTAAAATATCTACAGGGTTTGTTGCGATTAAGAAGATGCCATCAAATCCGCTATCCATAATACTGCGAACGATTTGTTTAAAGATTTTAGCGTTTTTCTCAACTAAATCTAAACGTGTTTCACCTGGCTTTTGTGGTAATCCAGCTGTAATGACTACAAGATCAGCATCTTTACAATCTTCGTAGCTACCTTTCCATACTCTAGTTGGAGCTGGTGCAAATGGAACAGCGTGACTTAAATCCATTGCTTCTCCTTCGGCTTTTGCTTCATTTACATCAACTAAAACAAATTCTTCAGCTACAGCTTGGTTAATCATGCAGTAAGCATAGCTACATCCAACTGCACCTGTTCCTACTAATACAACACGGTTAATACCTTTTTTCATTTCACAATTCCTCGCAATTTCATTGATTTTATTATGTAAGATAATACGTCCTACTTCTATAAATTCATATCTAGTTTATTACATTTTATAAAAGATATTCAAGTATTTGAAAATGTATCCGTTCAAATTTGCGAACAAAACATAGGAATTCAGTTAACTGAATATAATTCAGTAAAATCCTTTTTAAAAGGGGAAATGGTATGGGGAATCCATTATCGATGGAACAAATGCTTCAAATTGTTCATGAAGGGCTTGCCAAAACGAATAACCCCAAACAAATTACAGTTGCCGGTGCAGGGATTTCTGGATTAGTTGCAGGTTCTTTATTGAAAGAGGCTGGACATGAAGTAACGATTATAGAAGCAAATAACAGAATAGGTGGCAGGGTGTATACGATTCGTGAACCGTTTAGTGCGGGTTTATACTTTAATGCAGGACCGATGAGAATTCCTGATACGCATGAGTTAACTTTAGCGTATATTCGTAAATTTAAACTACCGTTAAACCTTTTTATAAATAAAACTTTTGCAGATATCATTTATACGAATCATATTCAAACGAGATTGAATGTGTTTGAAAATGATCCAAGTATACTTGAATATCCGGTTTTGGATAAAGAAAGAGGAAAAACGGCAGAAGAGCTAATGCTTGAAGTATTAGAACCAATACTAAATTATATTAAGAAGGATCCTAATAAAAACTGGTTTATCGTTGAAAAAAAGTATAAAACGTATTCGCTTGGTTTATTTTTAATGGAGTATTATTCGGATGGAGCAATAGATATGATTGGTGTACTTCTTGATATGGAAGCATATATGGGAATGTCTTTAATTGAAGTATTACGGGAAATGATTTTTTTTACTTCAACGGCGAAATATTACGAGATAACGGGCGGGATGGATGCATTACCAAATGCATTTTTACCACAGCTAAAGGATAATATTTTTATGTCCTATAAAGTAGAAAAAATAATACAAGAAGATAATAAAGTGATGCTGCAAGTAAAACATGAACAAACGTTAGATCCATTTACAATAACAAGTGATATTGCTATTATCACAATTCCGTTTTCGGCGTTACGATTTGTAGAAGTTCAGCCATTTCATTTATTCACTTATTTTAAAAGACGAGCAATTCGTGAATTAAATTATATTGCTGCAACTAAAATTGCGATAGAGTTCAAAAGTAGATTTTGGGAAAGAGTCGGGCAGTATGGTGGGAAATCTATTACGGATTTACCGATACGTTTTACATATTATCCGAGCTATGGCATTCAGTCACCAGGGGCAGCTATCGTTATAGCAAGTTATACGTGGGCGGATGAGGCTTTAACATGGGATAGTCTCCCGCATAGAGAGCGTATTCGTTACGCATTGAAAAATTTAGCGCAAATATATGGGAATGTAGTCTATAGTGAGTTTATAACAGGGGAATCTTTTAGCTGGAGTAAGAATACGTATTCTTGCGGAGCATTTACAGCTTTTGAACCAGGCCAAGAGCTAGAATTATTTCCTTATATTGCGTCGCCGGCTGGAAACGTACACTTTGCAGGAGAACATACAACGTTGACACATGGGTGGATGCAGGGAGCGATTGAGTCTGGAATTAGAGTTGCTCATGAAGTAAATGAAAAGTGAAGATAGAAGATATATTTACAAATTGTTATTCTTTTAATAAAATGATAAATATAAATCGTAATTATTACGCTTTGAATACGTTTGAAATAAAGAAATGGATGGTTGATCAAATGAATAAAGTGGAAATTCATATATTAGGTGGTTTTTTAGGTAGTGGAAAATCAACATTATTACAAAATTTATTAGTAGCGGAGAAGAAGAAGAATAGAAAAGTTGCTGTTTTAATGAATGAAATTGGTGAATACTCAGTAGATACAGATATTATTGGTAAAGAGAATGTGTTAAGAGAATTACTAAAAGGATGTATTTGTTGTACGTTAAAGGAAGAACTTGAAATACAATTGCATTCATTATATCAGCAAGAAAGACCAGATGTAATTTACATAGAAACAACAGGCGTCGCACATCCAATTGAAGTGTTAGATGCATGTGTATCACCAATTTTAGCACCTTTCTTAGAAGTGAAATCAATTGTAGTCGTTTTAGATGCAGTAAGATGGTTAAATCGAAGTATATTAAGTGCAAATGTGCAACAGTTACTGCATGAGCAAATGAAATTTAGTAGTCACCTTCTTATTAATAAATCAGATTTACTAACAGAAGAAGATAAGAACAAAGTACTTGAAGAAGTGAAAGCAATAAATAATCATGCGAAATTGTTTGAAACAAAATATTGTAATATATCTTTAGATGATATAGAAGAAGCTGAATTTGTGAGTGCTGGGGAACACGAGACACTTCATGTTAAACAGCATTTACATATACAAACGATGACGTATCAATTTACGAAATCGATTGATCAAGACAAATTATATGAATGGCTTTCGAATTTACCAGATAGTATTTATCGAGTGAAAGGTTTTGTGAAATTCCATGGAGATAAATACCCTCATCTATTCCAATATTCGTTTGGCGTACCAACTTTACTAGAGCAAGATTTTGGTTTCCCGACAAACTTGGTAGTAATCGGGGAAGGGCTAGATAAGAAACAATTGGTTGAAGGGTTAGAAAAGGTAGAAAATAATTAAGTGCTTTTTATGTAGGCTGCAATAATTAACTTAAGTTAATTATTGCAGCTTTTTTCGTGATGAATACTGTAATGAAACAGTATTTTCAATTGGATAACGGAATATATATTGATTGTATGTCCATTTCCATTTAATAGGAAGGTGATTATAGATTTGTGCCGAATGTAGAGGATACTACAAGAGTTTTCCATTATCTATCTTATAGTTTAAAAGTCATGATTACGGGCAGGGGAATTTGGCGTGTTTGATTCTATCAGAAAGTAAAGTATGGGGAGGATCACAATGTCGATGAAAAAACGTAAGTGGCTAAAAACGATGTTTACTGGTTGTGTTTTAGGTTCGTTATTAATAACGGCAGCTTGTTCAGGAAAGAAAACAAGTACAGAGGATGAAAAAACGATTAAGGTAGGGGTTCTTGCATCATTAACAGGTCCATTAGAATCGTATGGAAAGCAAACAGTGAACGGATTTGAATTAGGGTTAGACTATGCAACTGGTGGAACAGGAAAAGTGGAAGGGAAAAAAATTAAGTTTGTAGTAGAAGATACGGAAACGAAAGCCGATGTAGCGGTAAAGAAAGCTACGAAATTATTAGAAGAAGAGAAAGTTGATTTCTTAGTCGGATCGTCTAGTTCAAGTGATACGTTAGCGGTTTTACCACTTGCTGAAGAATATGAAAAAATTATGGTTGTAGAACCGGCAGTTGCTGATAGTATTACCGGGAAGAACTGGAATAAATATATTTTTAGAACTGGAAGAAGTTCCTCACAAGATGCGATTGCAGGAGCAGCAGCAATTGCGAAAAAAGATGTAAAGATTGCGACGTTTGCTCCAGATAACGCTTTTGGTCGTGAAGGGATTGCGGCATTTAAAGCGGGTGCGAAAAAATTAGGAGCAAACATTGTAAACGAGCAATACGCTGACACGAATTCAACAGATTTTACGGCAAATATTCAAAATATCATTAGCTCAAAACCAGATTACTTATTTATCGTTTGGGCAGGGGCAAATTCACCTTGGAAACAGTTGAAAGATATGAATGTGGAAGCGCAAGGTATTAAAGTCTCTACTGGTGCACCGGATATACCAGCATTAAAAACGATGGATGCATTAGTAGGAATGCAAGGTTTTTCTGTTTATTATCATGCACTTCCAAAAAATAAGGTGAATGACTGGTTAGTTGAAGAACATAAAAAAAGATTTAATGGTGCAGTACCAGATTTATTTACAGCAGGAGGAATGTCAGCGGCAATTTCCATTGTGGAAGCATTAAAGAAAACAAATGGTGATACAGATGTAAATACATTGATTAAGAAAATGGAAGGAATGGAATTTGATACACCGAAAGGAAAGATGAAATTTAGAGAGAAAGACCACCAAGCGATGCAGACGCTATATTCTATCACGTTGAAAAAGCAAGATGGTGTTGATTATCCGGTACCAGTGTTAGAGCGAGAATTAACGATGAAAGAGACAGAACCACCAGTTCAAAATAAATAGACTGAATTTTCTGTTGTTTTTGTATAAAGAGGGGATACCCTCTTTATACGTATTTCTTTCATACTGAAAGCTTTAAAGGGAGGGATTTCGTGACACATTTGTTAGAGACGAAAAATCTTTGTGTATCTTTTGGTGACCATCATGTTATTAAAGATGTTAATTTAACGGTACAAAAGGGAAAGCTCATTTCAATTATTGGACCGAATGGTGCCGGCAAGACAACGTTATTTAACTTACTAAGTGGACAAATTTCTCCGACGAAAGGTGAAGTGTATTTTAAAGGAAAAGAGATTACAAAATTATCGATTTCAGACCGAACAAGATTAGGAATCGGGCGCTCTTTTCAGCTTACAAATATATTCCCAGAGTTAACGGTACTTGAAAATGTACGTTTAAGTGTTCAATCATTCGTTCAAGATTATTACAGTTTTTTCCCGAATGTAGCTAAGTTAAAGCAGCAAACTGGAGAGGCGAGACGTCTTTTAAAAACAGTGCTACTTCATGAGAAAGAGGGGGTATTAGCAAAAGATTTAGCTCACGGGGAAAAAAGAAAGTTAGAGCTTGCTATGTTATTAGCATTAAAGACAGATGTATTACTGCTTGATGAGCCAACTGCGGGTATTTCAGTTGAGGAAGTTCCGGCTATTTTACAAGTGATTGAAAATATTAAAAAACATCCAGAGAGCACAATCGTACTCATCGAACACAAAATGGATATGGTACTAGGTTTGTCGGACCATCTTATCGTTTTATTTCATGGCGAGTTATTAGCGGAAGGGTTACCAGAAGAAATGATGAAAGATGAGCGTGTACAAAGTGCTTATTTAGGGGGATTATATAGTGGCTCTATTACAAGTGAATAATATAGAGACGTATTTAGATCAGTTTCATATTTTACAAGGGGTATCACTCACTGTTGAGAAAGGGACGATTACTGTACTGTTTGGAAGAAACGGGGCGGGAAAAACAACAACGTTGCGATCGGTTATGGGATTTCATCGGATAGCAAATGGTGAGATTTATTATGATAGTACGCAGGTCAATGGATTATCTACACATTTAATTTCAAGAAAAGGAATAGGCTATGTACCAGAAAATCAAGGGATTTTTCATGATTTAACAGTAGAAGAGACGTTCGCACTTGCGAGTGGAAAAGGAGAAGAAGTTCACGAGAAAATAGATTGGATGCTCGAGCTATTTCCTGATTTAAAGCAGTTTTGGAATAAGAAAAGTGGGCTTTTAAGCGGGGGACAAAAACAAATGTTGGCTATTTCAAGAGCGTTTATTAATAGTGATGGACTATTGCTTATTGACGAGCCAAGTAAGGGGCTATCACCAATTATGATAGAAAAATTAATGGTAGCAATTTTGAAAATGAAGGAGAAAACGACTGTTTTACTTGTTGAACAAAATTTTATGATGGCTAGTCAAATCGGTGATTATTTTTACATTATGGATAATGGGCGTATTGTGCATAAAGGTTTTATGAATGAACTGCGAGAGGATAAAGAAACATGTCATAAATATTTAGGTATTTCTTAACATTGATACGGGGGGATAGAACGTGGATGTGTTAATTAACTTATTTGTAAACGGCGTTTCAACCGGGATGCTTATTTTTTTATTAGCATCAGGTCTTTCACTTATTTTCGGCCTAATGAGCGTTTTAAACTTTGCACATGGTGGTTTATTTGCATGGGGAGCTTTTACAGGCGTTTGGTTATTTAATATGACAGGTAGTTATGTGTTAGCGTTAGTTGGAGCGGTTGCTTTGTTTTATTTTAGAACGATTTCTTATTAGGCCAGTGTATGGAAACCATGTTCGCCAGCTACTCGTTACACTCGGAGGAATGCTCGTTCTTAGTGAGTGTATAAAAATATTTTGGGGACCGAATCCAATTAGTGCAAAGTTACCGATATGGTTACAAGGTAGCTATACATTTGGAGGGGTTATATTAATAAAATACCGGTTGTTCGTTATTTTAGTTGGGATACTAATTTACATTGCTCTACTATTACTACTCAAAAAAACAAAGATAGGTCTTATGATCCGCGCTGGTGTAATGGATAAGGAGATGGTTCAAGCACTCGGCATTAACGTGAAAGCTATATTTTCGTTCGTCTTTCTATTAGGAGCAGGAATGGCAGCGTTAGGTGGATTCTTATTTGCACCATATTCAGGCGTTGTTTTCGCCGAAATGGGTATGCAATATGCAATTTTAGCTTTCATTGTAGTAATAATTGGAGGGTTAGGTAGCGTCCAAGGTTCAGCTATCGCTTCTTTAATTGTCGGATTAGCCGGAGCTTTTACAGCATATTTCATGCCAGATTTATCACTTGCAATCAATATGTTAATGTTACTGTTTTTCTTAATAGTGAAGCCAACTGGACTTGTTGGTGAAAAGGGGTGAAATGGTGAACAACACATCGAATCGAATTAAAGTATACTTCGGAGTATTTATGCTCATTTGTTTAAGTGTATTTCCGTTCGTAAATGATTCACGGAGCTTGTTAATTTTGTTCACTCAAATCTTCATCTTTGCTATTTTTGCAATGAGTTTTGATATATTGCTTGGTTATACAGGAATTGTATCGTTCGGCCACTGTATGTTCTTTGGAATAGGAGCATATGGGGTAGCACTTTTATTCGATCGACAAGGTGTATCAATAACAAACTTTTTCATAGGTATAATAGCGGCAATTATCGTTTCAGCAATCGTTAGTTATATAATCGGCTTGCTTTCTTTACGGTTGAAAAGTCATTTTTATGCAATGTTAACGCTCGCTATTTCACAGTTGTTTTTCGTACTTGCTGAAAAATGGCGTGGGCTAACTCACGGAGGAGATGGATTTACATTTGGAGTACCAGAAATATTCCGTGATCGTTTTACATTTTATTATGTAACGTTTATATGTTTAATCAATATTTTCATTTTGCTACGTCTTTTCACCAAATCTTCAATTGGGAAAGTATTAAAGGCAATTTCACAAAATGAACAAAGAGTTGAAGCACTTGGTTATAAAGTTCTTCATTATAAAATTATCGCAAGTGTAGTGGCGGGAATAGTTGCAGCGATTAGCGGTGGTCTATTCGTCATCACATTACGCTTTGTAAATACCACTGTATTTTCAATTGAAATGACGTTAAATGCATTATTAATGACAATGATTGGAGGGGTTGGAACGTTAATCGGAGCCATTGCAGGAGCTGGTATCATTGAATCACTAAAATATTATTTATCAGAATTAGCGACGGAGTATCCGATTTTTGAAAGATGGACGATTATTCTAGGGTTATTGTATATAATCGTGTTACTAGTTTTTCCGAAAGGATTAGTTGGAACGGTTAAGCAGTTGAAGAGTGTTAAAAGGAGTAAGAAGGAGAAAAGCGCAGGTGTGGAGCAGAACGTGTGAAAAATCAATTGTATATAAAAAAACCCCCTCTTTTATATACGTTCAAGAGGGGTTTTTATTTTGAAAAAAGTTTGTAAACAAAGTCATTCTATTACTCAAATAGTTCATCAGGGGTATGCTTAATAAAGTTTCGATTCGTAAAAAAATGAACAGCTAATTTCTCTATTGGAACATTTTCAATTGTTACTAACTTATCATTTTTAATCGGTAAAAAAGCTATCCCATTTCCCTCAACGATAAATTCTTCCATAAGCGAATAAGAATCTAACTGTTGAAGTTGGCGCTGAGATAGATTGTTTTCTTTTAAAAATTGTATTGTCTTATTTCTAAAAGGGCACTTCTTGTCATTACTAACGAAGAAAAGTTCTTTTGAATAGTCAATGGTACACTTTTCTTTCGCTTTTAATAAACCTACAGAAATTGAAGTGGTGAATACTTTTTTAAACGCTGCGTCAGGATAATCCTCATAAGTTATGACCATATCAACTTTTTGTTGCTGTAACAGTGTTTGTAAGTGGCTACTACTTTCAATGTATAGTTGGTAACTCCTAAAATTTTCTTTAATGCGCATACTTAAATAATTTGTCAAAATAGATTGTGATGTCGCAATTACATAAGAAGAACCACTCGTTTTAATTTCATTTTTTGCTTCTTCTAACAGAGTTAATATTCTATTCGTGTAGTCTAATAAAATGTCACCAGAAGGTAACAATGAAACACCTTTGTTATCTCTATGTAGTAATGGTGTTTCTAACTCTTGTTCTAATTTTTTTATTCGCTCCGTTATATTCGGTTGCACATAACCTAGCTCTTTAGCAGCTTTACTAATAGAGCCTTCATTCGCTACAGTTTTAAATATGATAAGATCATTTATTTCCATTCATTTCAGCCCCTTATACGGTATCATTATAAATGATACCAAACATAATTTATACCTATTTTACGTTAGTTAGCCATCGGTTTATCATTATGTATATAAGATTGAAAGTGAGTGATAAACATGATTGGAATGCAATATAAGGTTATTTTGCCAAAGGATTATGATATAAGGATTATTAGAGAAAGGGTAAAAAAGAATGGTCATAAAACAGATGGTTTTCAAGAGTTGAATTTTAAGGCCTATTTAATTACTGAGGCAGGTAAGGACAGGAATTTCTATAATTGCTATGCACCTTTATATATTTGGAATGGTCATGAAGGGATGAACAAATTTATCTTTGAAGGGTATTACGATAATATTTTACAATCGTTCGGGTGGCAACAAATAAATATAGGTGTTCCATTCGTTGTTAATGTAAGTAATGACTTTAGAAAAAGTAGATATGTTGTTGAATATGTAGGGAGTATTTCTCAAATGGATTCATTGATTGGGGCTCAATTTAATATTTCGAATCAGAATGTCCAGAATACAGAAAATTGTATAGGGAATGTAATAGTCTATAACCCAGATAAGTGGGGATATAGTCATTTTGATTTTTATGAAGAAAAGCCTGAAATTGAAGCAATGAAGGATATTACAATATATGAAGTTCTACACATTTCACAGTAGATGTGGAATTGAAATATAGATTAATTATTTATAAAAAATCCATTTTGATTCAAGTAAAAAGGTTCAAAATGGATTTTTCTTGGTTATCTTATGTATACTCAAAACAAATTACTGCTTTTCTTAATTCTTTATTGAAGAATAAGTATATACGATCTGCACCATAAGCTTGAAAATAATATCCTGTAACAAATCCAACATACGTAAATGGATGACCATATTCATCTTTTGGCACATATAGAAGATTAGTATAGTCAAAAGATTCAAATCTTCAATTAATTTATAGACCTGATGTTATGTCTAAGGAGGAAGTAAAAGTGGAACTTAAGTAATTTATCCCGTAAAAGCCCGATGGGTGTAAACAAGGGTCTCTTATGCAAACCTATACAAGTTTTACATGAAGACGGTAATCTTGAATGAATTTACGGTACGATAAAAGAAAATAATAGGTTAGATGGTGTGAATTTCAAACATACCGTTTTGGAAAACAAAAATAAATGCATGATAAGGATTAGGCGTTGGAGCTTAATCCTTTTTTTATGGAGATGTAGAGAATGGTAAGTAGACCTAATACTACACGAGTAATACCTTTGGTTAAGTTCAAGTAAGTTGAGTTATATAAAAAAATGTAATTATCACTTGCATTAACATCACTTGCGTAGTAAAGTGATAATAAGATAAACGCTAGGAAGTGATAAAACATGCGTGATAATACGATAGGATCGTTAATATGGTTACGTTTAATACGATTTACGAATCAAAGTAATCAAATGTCAAATGAATTTTTAAAACGGTTTGATTTAACGACAGCCCAATTTGATGTCCTTTTGCAAATACGGACATATCAGCCGTTGACACAAATGGAGTTAGCTGAAAAGGTTACTGTTACGCAAGGCGGTATTTCTCGAATGTTAACTCGTCTTGAAAAAGAAGGATATATTGTGCGAAAACAAGATTGGAAAACAAAAACAATTAGTCTTACAGAGCAAGGAGAAGCAGCTTTAGAGAGAGCATTGCCAGAGCAACTTGCATTTCAATCTTCGTTTTTTGATGATGTATTAAATGAAGAAGAGCAGAAAATATTATACGAGCTGATGACGAAAGTTCATAAGCATAGTGAAAAAAAAGAATTACCGCAAGAGTAATTTTTTTATACTATCAATTGACTAATCAAGTGATGGCGTAGGTAATACGGAGATACACTTGACTTACCAACGTTTTTAGAAAAAAACTAATACTACTTTATTAAAGGGGAGAGTAACTATGGAAAAATACCGTATAGATACAAGAAAAGGAATTGAGTTTGGATTATATTCAATCGGTGATCATGTTTTAAATCCACATAATGGGGAGAAAATTACGCCAGAGAAAAGAATTCACGAACTAATTGAAACAGCTAAGTTAGCAGATGAGGCAGGGCTTGATGTGTTTGCTGTCGGTGAAAGTCATCAAACGCATTTTACAACACAAGCTCATACAGTTATTTTAGGTGCGGTC
>Ga0207655_1001543_pt1 | contig 20805 bp, 20 predicted proteins | sample KBSM44metaG_FD_184398 | JGI IMG/M metagenome (GOLD analysis project Ga0207655, IMG submission 184398) | Miscanthus rhizosphere microbial communities from Kellogg Biological Station, Michigan, USA - KBS M4-4 metaG (SPAdes) (version 2) | ecosystem: Host-associated > Plants > Roots > Rhizosphere >... | reverse complement strand
TCTTCGCTGCAACCCGGCGGACGGTTTTGACAGGCCGAAAAGCGTAGGAATCCCTAACCTTTCGGAGCTCCTCCATGAAAAAGACCAACCCACTTGAAAACCCAACCCTTTCAGAGTCGGAAGACCTCGACCTGCCCCAACTCTCCCAAGCCACCCAACGCGCCGTCAGCGCCCGCTTGCGCAACCCGAAACAGCCCGATCCCGTGAGCCATGTGTTCACCATCCTCCCCGACGTCGACACCCCCACCCTGCTCGGTCACGCCAGCGAAACCCTGGCCTCCCTGAACGTCATGACCACCGACCTGGCCGACCAGCTCGAAGGCTCGCATCGCAATGTGGCATTGGCGATGCAGCAATTGGCCGTGCTGGCAGAGATGTTGATCAATCGAGCGCTGGATAACCTTGATTCGCCCACGCCGGCGATCGAGCCCATCTGCCACTAAGCAATCGCGATCGTTGATCGAATGGAGGTTTTGTCATGGATCGATACATGCCGATCACCGGCATCGACTGCACTATCGCGTCGCTGCTGATCGACACCGAAGCGCCGCTGGATGTGCTGCATGAAACGGCGGCTTACCGCATCCGCACCGCGACTCAATTGCTGGAGAGTTTCGCTGTGAACGAAGGCGTTCACAGCGAGCTGGCGCGGGTGTTGGTGACTTCGTTGCGCGATGGTTGCGATTTGCTGGATGTGGTGGGGCGGCGGTTGCAGAGGCAGGTCTCTGCGTCTTAACGAATCCGGCACAGGACATCGTTGTCGCGCGCCCAACGCAGAAAGGCACCTGACGAGCCTATCGCAGGTGCCTTTTTTTGTGGATTCGATTCAATGCGTTATCGATGCATGACGAGTATCGTGTCTCTCAACCATGCCTTTTGCTACGGAACAGATGATGAACAAAAGCGTTTTATACGCCTTGGGTGCTGCAGCGCTGTTTGGTGCCAGCACGCCGCTTGCCAAGGTCCTGGGGCTGAACGTTTCACCCGTCTTGCTCGCCGGTTTGCTTTACCTGGGAAGTGGCTTGGGTCTCACGGTTACCCGGCTGATCCGTGATCGCGGCTGGCAACCTGTCGGCTTAACCCTTTCCGAATGGCCATGGCTCATTGGCGCTATCGCGTTCGGCGGCGTGCTGGGGCCGGTGTCTTTAATGTTTGGCCTTACCCTCACATCAGCTACCACTGCTTCGCTGTTGCTAAACCTTGAGGCGGTGTTGACCGCCCTGCTTGCCTGGATGGTGTTCAAGGAGAACGCCGACCGGCGGATCGTCGCTGGAATGATCGCAATCGTTGCCGGTGGCGTGCTCTTGGGTTGGCCTCAAACTTCCGCACAGATCCATGGTTGGGTTGGCCCGGTCGCCGTGGTGATTGCCTGTTTTTGTTGGGCTATCGATAACAACCTTACCCGGAAGGTTTCCGCATCGGATGCATTGTTCATCGCTGGCATCAAAGGATTGGTCGCCGGGATCGTCAACTGCACTATAGGGATTGCTCTTGGCATGCATCTCCCCGAGTTATCTCTATTGGGGCCAACGCTACTGGTAGGCTTTTTGGGCTACGGCGTTAGCCTGGTGCTGTTCGTTTTGGCTTTGCGGGGGCTTGGCACCGCGCGCACAGGTGCGTACTTCTCTACTGCACCGTTCCTGGGGGCCGCTATTTCGATCCTGTTGTTAGGCGAAGCGGTGACGTGGGTGTTTTGGGTGGCTGCCGGCCTGATGGGAATTGGCGTCTGGATACACCTGACCGAAAGCCACTCTCACGAGCACCAACACGATCCGCAAACACATGACCATCCGCATATTCATGACGAGCACCATCAACATGAACATGCCTTTGAGTGGGACGGCACTGAACCTCATAGCCATTTACACGACCACGCTCCCATTAAGCACAGTCATCCGCACTTTCCCGATATCCATCACAGGCACCAACACTGAGCGACTGAGACGGCGTGGCAGTTGCTCAGGGTCAACAGTAGTGGAAAAGGATTTCTCTGACAGATTAGAACCACGTCATCCTGGGAATTTTCCTGCAACCCGTAGCGACTGCCATGAACTGGTGAACAACATTTCTGAAAGATAGTCTTCACCCTTCGCTGCGACCCTGCGGATGGTTTTAACAAGCCGAAATTACGTAAGGATCCCTAAACCAATGGAACGCCCTTATGAAAAAGATCACCCGAATCCCACTGAAAAATCCGGCCACTTCACAACCTGAAACCCTCGACCCGACCCAACAGCCCAAAACCACCAAACGCTCCGTCAGTGCCCGCCGGCGCAACCTGAACAGGAACATCTTCAGCGTCCGCCCCGACGTCGACATGCCCACCCTGCTCGCTCACGCCAGCGAAACCCTGGCGTCCCTCAACGTCATGACGCTGGACTTTGCCGACCGACTCGAAGGCCCACAGCGCAATGTGGCACTGGCGCTTCAGCAGTTGACGATGCTGACTGAGCTTTTGGTCAACCGAGCGAAGGATAACCTTGATCCGAACGCGTCGGTGGCCGCGGGAGAGCCTCCCGTTCTTCACTGAGTGATCGCGCTCGTTGATCGAATGGAGTCTTTACCGCTCCCCCAACACAAAAAGGCACCTGACGAGAATATCGCAGGTGCCTTTTTGGGCTTTGAATGGGTAGAGATGTTCTGTATGCGTGACAATTGAAGCTGAATGTTACTTATACGAGACAATGCAGTGTCAGACGACTCAACACTAGGTTTCATAATCTGCAACTTACTGTCGACTCAATAGACGACAGAGTAGCCACAGCCACGTTTTCGCCCAAGCGACTTACAGGACAGGGTTTTCAGAAATTTCCTGCAAGCCGTGACGACTCCGAGCTGATTGTGTAGCTCACGCTTCAAACCTACTCTGCCCAAACAAAACAGCGGTTCGTCCCCGACCAGTTGCTTGAGTTCACCCTTACGACCAGAATCCATCCATCGGATCACCTGCTGACAAGGAGGCCAACATGCAAAACATTAAGCTACCTAGCCGCCTTGTCGGCATTGGCTTGTACACCCCAGCAGAAGCTTCGCTTTACACCGGGATTTCAGCTACCGATATACGCCGCTGGTTATTCGGATACACCGCCCACGGTGTTCAGCATCCGGGGCTTTGGGACTCAGAGCTGTCTGATGTGAACGAGTGCGTTCTAGGTTTTCATGACTTACTGGAAATTCGTTTCGTTCATGCTTTTCGCCAACACGGCGTAAGCCTGCAAGCCATCCGTAGTGCCTCGCAGCAAGCAAAAGAGTTGTTTAACCAAGCGTACCCATTCACCTGCAAACGCTTTCAAACCGACGGACGAAGCATCTTCGCCACGGTGATGGGTGAAACAGGGGATGAGGCACTTCTGGACTTGATCAAGCGACAGTATGCATTCGAACAAGTCATCAAACCTTCGCTCTATGAAGGTATCGACTACACAGGATCAGGCTCAGCGCAGCGCTGGTATCCGGTCAAACGCAGCAAAGCCATCGTTCTCGACCCCTCTCGAAACTTTGGAAAACCTGTCCTGTCAGGTACGGGAATTGACACAGCAGCCATTTTTAGCGCCTACAGAGCTGAAGGCAGAGACGTCAAACGTGTAGCCCGCCTCTATGAAATACCTATTGCTGCAGTTGAGGCAGCGGTCAGTTTTGAGCAAAGGAATGCGGCTTGAAGTTCCTATTGGATAACAATCTTCCCCCTGCGTTGGCCCGAGCCTTGAACGAACTGACTAAAGCTGAGGGCCATTCGGTACTGTCTTTAAGGGATAAATTTCCGCAAAGCACCGCTGATGTGGCATGGATATCAGTGCTGAGAGAAGAAGGTGGATGGGCTGTCATCTCTCAAGACAAATTCACAAAAGGTGATATTGAAAAGAGAGCGTTCCGCGAGTGCGGACTGCCGGTCTTCTGTTTGGCCAAGCATTGGGGAAACGAGTCTTATTGGAACAAAGCGCATAACCTGGTGCGATGGTGGCCGTCGATCATGAGTCAGGCACATCTGAATGGAGGTGGCGCTGCGTTCCGCGTACCGTGGAAATGTCCGGCGCACGGAAAATTTGATCAAATAAAAATATAAACCCCGAACCGTGACAGGGCTTCTTTTCATTCATACCTTTGGTGAAGCTACGAGCGACTGAAGCCATCCATCCACATGAATTTTTCTTCACCCCACCGCCCCCCCTCCAACCTGTACATTCCCCCTCGCTCATTCAAGAAACTACGGTTTGCCCGCCCTCCCGCGGGCTTTTTTTTGCCTGCGATTTGGTTAGCGGTCGGTTCCAGTGACTGCTCCCACCATCATTTCAACCGATACAGATACGTATCCTGCGCCTCATGCGGCTGCAAACAAGGCCTCTGATAACACCGTCTGATCAAACCAAACCCGGCCGCTTCGGCCAGCCGCTGGCTCGCCACATTGGCCGAGGCGATGGTCAGGTAAAACGTGAAACCGGGTATGCTTTTGATCAACGCTTCAAGCGCCGTGCGCATATAGCCTTTGCCCGAATACTCGGTATTGACCCAGTAGCCGACCACATACCGGTTACGGCGCCGGGGCTTCAAGCCAATGCAGCCGATGATCGCGCGCGCGGCATCGTCGACGATAAACAGCCGCCGCTCACCGGTTTCGCTTTTGAATTCATCGACTGCCCGCGCGAGGAACAATCGGGCCTCGTCCTCGGTGGTGTAGGGTTTGGCCCAGGGCAGAAATTCGCAGTGGACTGTAAAACTGGCGTTCAGCGCATGCTGCAACGCTTTACACCATTCGGGGTCGGGGGCGCTCAATCTCAATGTGTGAGTGCCAATCGTCAGCGCAAGCTCCATTGCATCATCCTTAACTACCAACTCCATGACGTCAGACAATAACAGCGCCTGGAAGGACGCTGCTACTCAGATCGCCCCCCGTTAGTGCTGCCCCAACGTCACCCGTCACCTCTCGCTGGCCGTTCATGTTTCGTTAAGCATTCAACTCGTATGCTTGGGGTTCCCGGTCCCCTGCTCGGTTAGCCAGAAACTCATGTCACGCCCCGTCTCTTCACTGTTTCTACTCGCCGCTCTGCTGTTTTTCTTCGCGCTAAGCAATCACCAATTACAAGGTTCCACGGAGGCCCGGGTCGCCGGAATTGCCATGGAGATGCACCTGGATAACGACTGGGTGACCCCGCATTTGTTCGGCGAGCCATTTCTTGAAAAACCGCCCTTGAGCTTGTGGCTCGACGCCGGGGCGATTCGCGCATTCGGCGGTACGCCGTGGGCGGTGCGGCTCGCGTCCGCGTTTGCCGGGCTGTTCAGTGTGCTGCTGTTGTATACGATGCTGCGGCGATTCAACCGACCCAAGATTGTTGCCTGGACGGCGGGGATTTTGCTGGCGACCATGGCCAGTTATTGGAGTAATACGCGCAGCGTCGGCGAAGACGCATTGCTAGCCTTCGGCGTGAGTATGGCGCTGCTGGCGTTTTTTCATGGTCAACGGCACTCGACCGTCGGCAATGCCCTGCTGTTTGCTTCAGGGATCGCCATCGCGACCTTGAGCAAAGGCGTGCTGGGGCTGGCGATGCCGGGGGTGGTGATCTTCGCGTATCTGCTGGCCGAAACCTTGATGGACAAGCGCCTGAAGCCCTCGGACTGGCTGCGCCCCGGCCTGTTGACACTGTTGGGATTGGTGCCGCTGATGATCTGGCTCGCGGTGCTGTATCAGCGCGATGGTGTGCATGCCGTGGGGGAAGTGTTGCTGACCAACAGTGTCGGGCGCTTCAGCGGCTCCTTCGTCGAGGCCGGGCATTACGAACCGTTCTACTACTACCTGGCCAAGCTGCCGGAGACCTTCGCGCCCTGGAACATTCTGGTGTACCTGGGGCTGTGGCACTTTCGCAAAAGCCTGATGGCCAATCGTTACCTGTTGTTCTTCACGGTGTGGCTGCTGGCGCAGTTCGTCATGCTGACCCTGGCGTCGAGCAAACGCACGGTGTACCTGATGTCCATGACGCCTGCAGCGGCGGTGATTGCCGCGGAATATGCGAGCGTGCTGTTCGAGCGACTTCAGGCCTACTCCGGTGCATCGACCTTGCCGGGGCTGATTGTCCGGCATCGTCGCGGTATAGGGGTTGGCGTACTGGCCGTGGTGATTGGCAGCTACCTCGCTGCCGCACAATGGGTATTGCCTCACGCAGATCGCACACTGTCCTTCCTGCCGCTGACTGAACAGATTCAGGCATTCCAGGCCAGCGGGCAGCAGGTCGCGTTGTTTCAAGCCAACGAGCGGGTGGGCGGCGCCAGCGTGTTCTACACCCGACGCGTACTCAAAGGCCTGGATACCGAGGCGCAATTGCATGAGTTTCTGAGCGCCTCACCGGCTAATGTGGCACTCATGTCTGGTGTAAATGAACCCGCCGCGCCCTTAAAGGTGATCAAGACAATGATGGTGGGGCGTCAGGCTTACTACTTTGTAACCCTGTAAACGGCTCAGCGACGGGTAGCTCAGCCTTTTGCAGCACCGGCAGCTCCAGTCGCGCCCGCCCATAGAACGCCAATGCCGTCAGTAAACACGTCAGCCACACGAAGATCCCGGCCCAAAAGGTGTGGGACATGTAGTGCCAGCCTTGCAGAACCCGTGTCGTGCCGTAGACGAAACCGAGCAGCAGCGAGCCGTACATCATCGCTTTAGCGTACCGCCAGCGGTAGCGGCGAGCCACGAAGTACAGCGCGAGCATGGTGAAGCCGCCCGACGCATGCCCACCCGGCCAGCAGCGACCGTCACCGGCTTCTTTCAGCAGGTCAAAATTCTGGTACCACTCCTTGTGCTCGATTTTCCCGGCGTACTGAGTGGTTTCAACCGGGCAATACACACTGGTGTGGCTCTTGAGGTAGTGGATAACGCCGGTGCTGATGGAAAACGCGAACACCACATACAGGAAGTCCCGGCGGTGTTTACTGGCGAACCGAAGCACAGGCGCGACTTTGATTTTTTCCAGGAAGGCGATGATCTTCGAATGTTTTTCAGCCTTCAGTCGCGGCCAGAGAAATGACAGCAAGGCGCCGATGATCGCAATCTCACCCGTCCAGTTCGGGATGATCCGCGCCCATTTATGGGTGATCTGCTCGAACAGACGGACATGCTCCAACGGAAACACCTGGGTAACCGGGTCATAAAAAAGATCGCTGAAAGCGATGTCGATTTTGGTCATGTCAAACATCAGGAACACCGCGACCGCGCAGGCCAGCGGAATACCAAAGTTCACCCAGTAAAAGCGGTAACGGGAAGAAGTCAGCATCGTACGTCCAGATCCAGAGTGATGAAGAAGAAGCTCATTCGGTGGTAACCGAGTGCCAGTCAGAGGCCTCGATGGAACCAAGCATACGAGGTTCCTGAGGTTTTTCAGCGGAGATAAACAGAGAAGCGCCGTAGCCTAGAGTAGCAGTCGGCAGCTTGAGCTCTTTTTCGAGTTCCGCCATGCACTCACTGTGGGTCACCAGAATCAGGTTGCGCCCCGCCACTTTGTGCGCCAGAGCATCACGTAACATACTGCCCCGGCAGTTGATCAACCAGTCTTCGCCGACGCCAACCTTGTTGAACATATAACTGGAGGTCTGTGCCGCACGGATGATCGGACTGTTATAGATATCGGTCTTGTTCAGGCCCAGACGTTCAAACTGCGCACCGACCCCCACTGCCACACTGCGCGAGCGATCTGTAATGCCGTCATTGCCAATCAGACAGGGGGCGGTGGAGTGATCGCAACGCTCAACGTGACGCACCAGCACGATCATGTCGCCCTTGGCCCACCCCGCAGCCAGCGCACGGGCACCCGCCACATTGCCATGGGACAGATCGGGCACAGCCGCAGGTCGCAACAGCCACACGGTCAGCGGAATCACCAGCAGCAGTGAGGCCACGACGACCATTGCGTTTCGATAACGGGCCAAACGGCTCAGATCGATCGAGCATTTTATTCCGAACAGACTCAGTCTCAATTCCACGTTCAGCCGCCTCGCCGGCATGCATCACAATCATACAAAACCGCAAGGGTAGCGAGTCTCGCGTTGGCTGCTGGTGAAACCCATGTGAAAAAAAGCTTAAGAACTGCGTAAAAATCTTGTTACAGAATCCATCCGACAAAATCCTTTCAGCTCCCGGGATTGCGGCCGATACATACCTGCTACACACCTTGCTGGCTCCCAAAAACAAAAATCTTCCAGCCAACAGACGATTAAAAGCGCAACGTTCCTGGAGGAATTTGATGAATAGCTGGTTCGGCAACATCAGCGTGAACCTGAAACTGGGCCTGGGATTCGGCCTGGTCCTGGCACTGACCTGCATCCTCGCCCTGACCGGCTGGACCAGCCTGGGCGGGTTGATTGACCGCAGCAACTGGATGAGCGACATCACTCAGCTCAATGCCGGCCTGACCAAGCTGCGCGTGGTTCGCCTGCAATACATGCTGACCAACGGCGACGAAACCGCCGCACAGAATGTGCAAACCACCCTGGACAGTTTTGTTGCTCAGCAAACCGCCCTGCTGGGCAGCTTCAAAAACCCTGAAAACGTCAAAATGCTCAAAGAGCAGGCCGCGACCATCGCCGCTTATCAGACGTCGCTGAACAAAATGCGCAGCGCCTACCGCACCGGCAACAGCGCCCGCGACGCCATGGGCGCCAACGCCGAAACCGCCAGCAAGCTGATCGACGCAATCAACATCCGCATACAGCAAATGCCCCTGAGCGATCAGCGCTTCGAACAGTTCCTGGCCATCACTGCCGCCAAGGAAGCGTTCATTCTTGCCCGCTATGAAGTGCGCGGCTACACCGCCAACACCAATGCCGAGACCGAGCAAAAGGCCGTTTCCCAATTGGATGCGGCCATCGCCAGCCTGAAGTCGCTGAACGCGCATTTCGCCGACACACAACAAGACGCGCTGCGTCAGTTGGAAACCGCCCTGAGCAACTACCGCAGTGCCTTGCAAGCCTATAAAGCCGCCAACAGCGATGCGGTGCAGGCGCGTAAGGAAATGACCGATCAGGGCGCCGCCATCGTGACCCTGAGCGATCAGCTGTATCAATTCCAGCTCGACCGCCGTGATGCCGAAAGCGCCCAGGCCCGCACACTTCAATTGATCAGCACCTTGCTGGCGTTGCTGGTGGGCATCATCGCCGCCGTGGTCATCACCCGTCAGATCACCGGTCCGTTGCGCGATACCCTTAAAGTGGTCGAGCGCATCGCCGGTGGTGACTTGTCTCAGGACATCAAGGTCACCCGCCGCGACGAACTCGGCGTGTTGCAGCAAGGCATTGCGCGCATGGGCGTGACCCTGCGGGACTTGATCAGCGGCATCCGCGATGGCGTCACCCAGATCGCCAGCGCCGCCGAAGAGCTGTCGGCCGTGACCGAACAGACCAGCGCCGGTGTGAACAGCCAGAAAGTGGAAACCGATCAGGTCGCCACCGCCATGCACGAAATGACGGCCACCGTGCAGGAAGTCGCGCGCAACGCCGAAGAAGCCTCTCAGGCCGCAGCCGCCGCTGACGGTGAAGCTCGCGAAGGTGACAAAGTGGTCAACGAAGCCATCGCCCAGATCGAGCGCCTGGCCAGCGAAGTGGTGCGTTCCACTGAAGCGATGAGCGTACTGCAGCAGGAAAGCGACAAGATCGGCAGCGTCATGGATGTGATCAAGGCCGTGGCAGAGCAGACCAACCTGCTGGCCCTCAACGCTGCCATCGAAGCGGCCCGTGCCGGTGAGGCTGGTCGTGGTTTTGCGGTGGTGGCTGACGAAGTTCGTGGCCTGGCCCAGCGCACGCAAAAATCCACCGAGGAAATCGAAGGCCTGGTGGCCGGCTTGCAGAACGGCACTCAACAAGTGGCGGCGGTGATGAACAACAGCCGTACCCTGACCGACAGCAGCGTGGCGCTGACTCGCAAGGCCGGCGTATCACTGGAAAACATCACCCGCACGGTGTCCAACATTCAGTCAATGAACCAGCAGATCGCTGCCGCCGCCGAGCAACAAAGCGCCGTGGCCGAAGAGATCAGCCGCAGCATCATCAACGTACGCGACGTGTCCGAACAGACCGCCACCGCCAGCGACGAAACCGCTGCGTCCAGTGTCGAGCTGGCGCGGTTGGGCAATCAGTTGCAGATGATGGTGAGTCACTTCCGGGTTTGATATTCACTTTGCGGTGAATGATAAATCGCCTTCTCGGGCAAGCCTCGCTTCTACAGGTTCAGTGAGTAACCTGTACAAGGAGCGAGGCTTGCCCGCGAAGGCTATCTAACGCTTAGACACTAATCGCATTGGTAAACACCAACCGATTGCCAAACGGATCGGCCACGGTCATGTCCTGACTGCCCCACGGCATCGCCTGGATTTGTGGGTGCGCAAACTTATATTCCTTGGCCAGCAATTGCTGCTGGAACGCCTCCAGCTCATCGGTCTCGATGCGCAGGGCCGAGCCCGGTGTCGCGTCGCCATGGTGTTCAGAGAGGTGTATCACGCACTCGCCACGGGAGATTTGCAGGTACAGCGGGAGGTTCGCCTCGAAGCGGTGCTGCCAATCAATCTTGAACCCCAGAAACTCGACGTAGAACTCCAAAGCCTTGGTTTCATCGAAAATCCGCAGGATCGGGGTGGTTTTGCCGAAACTCATGGGGTAACTCCCTGACTGAATGAGCCCAGTGTGGCTGGGCTGGATGTCAGCGCTTCGGCTTGGTGACGGCTTTCTTTAACTGCAATGTGCCACCATGAGACCTGGATCAAAAGATCATCCGAACGCGGCCCGAACCTTCGGCAGCTTCTACGAAGGCGCGATCAATGAAACCCTCTACGCAAATCCCCCTCCCGCGCCAGAAATCGCCCTTCCCTTCTGCCGTTCGCCTGCCCATCGCGGTAACTCAAGACTCCGTTGACCCACACTCCATCAATCCCTTGCGCCGCCCGTTGCGGATCGTTGAAGTCGGCCACATCGCGAATCGTCGCCGGATCGAACAACACCAGATCCGCCCAATACCCTTCACGAATCTCGCCACGTTCCTTCAAGCCAAAGCGTGCCGCCGACAACCCGGTCATCTTGTGCACGGCGGTGTGCAGCGGAAACAGGCCGACGTCGCGACTGAAATGTCCGAGCACTCGTGGGAACGCGCCCCACAAGCGTGGATGCGGAAACGGGTCTTCCGGCAAACCGTCGGAGCCGATCATCGACAGCGGATGCGCGAGGATGCTTCGTACATCGGCCTCGTCCATGCCGTAATACACCGCCCCCGCCGGTTGCAGTCGGCGGGCGGCTTCGAGCAGCGCAGTGCCCCACTCGGCAGCAATGTCCATTAGATCCCGCCCCCCCATTTCCGGGTGCGGCGTGGACCAGGTGATGGTGATGCGATGGGCGTCGGTGACTTGCTTGAGGTCCAGCGTCGAAGAACTCGCCGCGTAGGGATAACAATCGCAAGCCACCGGGTGGGTTTTCGCGGCGTGTTCGAGGGACGCCAGCAATTGCGGACTACGTCCCCAGTTACCGGCGCCGGCACATTTGAGGTGGGAAATGATCACCGGCGACTGTGCGTGGCGTCCGATGCGGAACGCCTCGTCCATGGCCTCCAGCACCGGCTCGAACTCACTGCGTAAATGGGTGGTGTAGACCGCGCCGAATGCCGTCAACTCTTCGGTCAACTGCATCACCTCATCAGTGGATGCCGAGAAGGCGCTGGCGTAGGCCAAGCCTGTGGATAAACCCAAGGCACCGGCCTCAAGGCTATCGCGCAGTTGCTCGCGCATCGCGCTGATTTCAGCGTCGGTCGCGGTGCGATACAGATCGTCCAGGTGATTGCTGCGCAACGCGGTGTGCCCCACCAGCGCAGCTACGTTCAGCGTGGTATTGGCCGCTTCGACGGCGGCGCGATAGTCGCTGAAGCGCGGATACACGAACGCCGCGGCGGTACCGAGCAGGTTCATCGGGTCCGGCGGATCACCGCGCAAACTCACCGGCGACGCGCTGATCCCGCAGTTGCCGACAATCACCGTGGTCACACCCTGGCTGAGTTTGGGCAGCATCTGCGGCTGGCGAATCACCACCGTATCGTCGTGGGTATGCACATCGATGAAACCCGGCGCCAACACTCGGCCAGCGGCCTCGATTTCTTCGATGGCGCGAGCGTCGTGCAAATCGCCGATTCGCTCGATGCGGCCATTCAGAATCGCCACGTCAGCGGGGTAACCGGGGGTGTTGCTGCCATCGATAATCAGCGCATTGCGGATCAGCGTGTCGTACATCATGTCAGTCTCCCAGCGGCAAGTGATCGTCGCCGCCGCGGTAGTCGTCCAGGGCCAGTTTGATCCGCCGCAGACGTTCTTGATTGTCTTCAGGACTGGCCAGCGCCAGCTCGGTGGCGAGCACATCGATGGCCAACAACATGCCGTAGCGCGCCGCCGTGGGTTTGTAGATGAAGGAAGTCTCGGCGCTTTGCAGCGGCAACAGCACATCGGCCAATTGCGCCAGCGGCGAGTCGGCGCGGGTGATGGCGAGAATTCGTGCGCCGTAGCTGCGCGCCAGCTCCACCGCTTCGAGCAGTTCGGGCGTGATGCCGGTCAGCGAGCAGGCGATGACCGCGTGTTCGGCGCCAAGGCTGGCGGCGGTGACGCGCATCATCACCGGGTCGTGGCACACCGCAATCGGGTAGCCAAGGCGCACCAGGCGCACTTGCAGTTCATCGCTGCACAGGGTCGAGCAGCCGCCCATGCCGAAGGCGTGAATCATCCGTGCCTTGCCCAACAGTTTCGCCGCATCGGCGAAGCGCGACTCATCGAACGCCGCCAGGTGCTGGCGCAAGGTCGACTCGATATCGCCGACGATCTGCCCATAGAACGCCGACTGTTCAGGCGTGCCCGCCGGGTCCAGAAAGCGGCTACCGACGCCGCTGGCCTGGGCCAGTTGCAGGCGCAAATCCCGCAGGTCGCGGCAACCGACTGTGCGGGCGAATCGCGACAGCGTGGCAGTGCTGACTTCCGCCCGCTGCGCCAGCTCATCGAGGCTGGCGGATGCGGCAAATCCTACATCGTCGAGCATCAGCCGAGCGATACGTCCTTCGCCGGCGCTGAAGGATTCCTGACGAGCGCGGATCTGATAGAGGATGTCCATGGCGGATGGCTCCGACTAAAGCAGGTGAGAAAGGCCAACGGTCAGGCCGAAGGCGACCACCGAGATCAGCGTCTCGAGCACTGTCCAGGTCTTGAAGGTCTGGGTGACGGTCATGTTGAAGTATTCCTTGATCAACCAGAAGCCGCCGTCGTTGACGTGGGAAAAGATAACCGACCCCGCCCCCGTCGCCAGCACCAACAGCTCCGGGTGGGGATAACCCAGACCAACGGCCACCGGCGCGACAATCCCAGACGCGGTGGTCATGGCCACGGTGGCAGAACCAGTGGCGATGCGCATCAACGCGGCGAACAGCCAACCCATCAACAGCGGCGACAACTGGAATTCATCGGCCAGGCTGACGATCTGATTGGTGACGCCAGCGTCCACCAGAATCCGGTTCAAGCCACCACCGGCACCGACCAGCAAGGTGATGCTGGCGGTCGGCGCCAGGCATTCATTGGTGAACTTGAGGATCGACTCGCGATTGAAGCCCTGGGCCAGGCCGAGGGTCCAGAAACTCAGCAAGGTCGCCAGCAGCAAGGCGATCACCGAGTTGCCAATGAACAGCAGGAACTGATTGAAACCGCTACCCGGCGTGGAGATCAGGTTGGCCCAGCCGCCGATCAACATCAGCACCACCGGCAACAGAATCGTGGCCATGGTGACACCAAAACCCGGCAGGCTATCGCGCGGTTCACGCTCCAGGAACTGGCGTTCCAGGGGGTTATCGGCCGGCAGTTGAATGCGCGGCACGATGAATTTGGCGTAAAGGGGACCGGCGATAATCGCGGTCGGAATACCGATCAGAATCGCATAGAGCAAGGTCTGCCCCACCGACGCCTGATAGACCTGCACCGCCAGCATCGCCGCCGGGTGTGGCGGTACCAGCGCGTGGACCACCGAAAGCCCCGCAACCATCGGCAAACCGACCATCAGAATCGACACGCCCACCCGCCGCGCCACGGTGAATGCGATGGGCACCAGCAAGACAAAACCAACCTCGAAGAACAGCGGCAGCCCTACAAGAAAGGCGATACACACCATCGCCCAGTGGGCATTTTTCTCGCCGAAACGGTCGATCAAGGTGCGCGCCACCCGCTCCGCACCGCCGGACTCGGCCATCATCTTGCCGAGCATCGTGCCCAGCGCCACCACCAGCGCAATGTGCCCCAGCGTCTTGCCAACCCCGGCCTCATACGCCCCCACCACACCCGACGGCGGCATCCCTGCCAACAGCGCCAGGCCGATGGACACCAGGGTGATCACAATGAAGGGATTGATCCGGTAACGGGCGATCAGAACGATCAGCGCAATGATGGCGATGGCGGCGTAAACCAACAGCCAATAGCCGAAGGAAAGCGTCATGCGGTACTCCTCGAAAGGGTCACGTCGAATGGGTTGTGAAACTCATAAATCATTTCGACGGGCTACTTTCAAACGAAGTGAAAGTAATTTTCGTGGAGGGGTAAGGGATGTCGTGCAGAGGTATGGGAGATCGCAGGTTATGAAAATCGGATAGCGGAATTTTCATCCCTCTGCGTGAGAACAATCAGCGTAGAGGGATGATAGTTCCACTATCGAGGCAGGCTTGACTCTGCTGTATCGAGATCAAGTCATCAGAGATTGCGCGATAGCGCCCTGCGTACGCTATCACTGTTCAGCGCAGGGCTTTCAGTCTCGGCAGGGGATTGCGTCGGTGCAGGACTTTCGGCCTGGAAAGAGATTTCAGCCTGGTCCGAGCTTTCGACTTGAACAGGGCTTGGCGCCTGTTCGCGACTGGCGACTCGATTGTCCAGGGTCTCGATGTAGGCGTTCAAATCTCTAATCAGCAGTTTCTTGCGCTGGGCGCCCCGATACCACGCGTAGAAAAAATAGCCCGCCGCCGCCAGGAAGCCTAGCCCGGCCGTAGCAAGACCGGCGATGCACAATCCAAGCACGATCAGCACTGTCTTCCAGTTAAAGGGCGACAGCTCCAGTTCGGTATTCAGTGCACTCGCGTCACGCAGCACCCATCGCTTGGACGCTGTGTGGTTCTGCAAAATGGTGTGCAGAGGCGAACCATCCTTTTTCAAGGCACTGATCAAAGAGATTTCCTGACCTGTGCGCAAAGGAATGTCCATGCCGCGCAGCTTTACATCGTGCTCGATACCGTCCGGGGTTTTGACCCAGATCTCATGATTGATAATTGAAACAGAACTGATGCGCACAGGCGTCACATCACCGTCGTTACCGTTCACCTGAACGCCGCCCGTGGATGTCACACGGGTCTCGCTGATTTTTTCACTGCTCACCACTTCACCGCTCAAGACGGTGAAAGAAACGGTTTTATCGCCATGGGTAAAGTTGTGCATTTCGATTCCTTGATAGACCCACGTCGATCGACGCGCAGGAGAAAGATCCGTATGCAGCGGATGCTACTAAGTAGCCATCAGACTGTCCATAATTCGCCACCACTCGTGACACAGAGCACAGGAACGACCCCCATCGATGTCAGTCGTGATGCTCGCTGGCGCGTTTGAGCAGTTTCTTGCAGCGATCGGACAAGTGCAGCACGCGTAGCTGCTTGCCAGCCTTGGTGTAGCGCTCGCGCAATGTCTTCAACGCGGCGATGGCCGAGTAATCAACGAAGCTCAAGTGGCGACAGTCGACAGTGACCACAGACGGATCATTGGCGGGATCGAACTGGTTGAGAAAAGGCGTCGTCGAGGCGAAGAACAACGTGCCGTGCAGGAGGTAGAGCTTGCTGCCGTCGGCTTCAACGTGACTGTCGGCATACAGCTCGCGAGCGTGTTGCCAGGCAAAGTTGAGCGCCGCAATGATGATCCCGCACAACACAGCGATGGCCAGATCGGTGAACACGGTAATCACCGTGACCGCGATGATCACCAAGACATCGTTCAGCGGCACCTTGTTCAGTACCCGCAACGAAGCCCAGGCGAACGTCTGCTGCGACACCACGAACATCACCCCAACCAATGCGGCCAGCGGAATGCGCTCGATCAGCGGCGAAAGGAACAGCACAAACAGCAGGATCATCCCCCCGGCCACCGCACCGGACAGCCGACCGCGACCGCCGGAGCTGAGGTTGATCACGGTTTGCCCGATCATCGCGCAGCCACCCATGCCGCCGAACACACCAGAAACCATGTTGGCAGCGCCCAAGGCCACGCACTCGCGATCCGGATAACCGCGGCTCTCGGTGATCTCGTCGGTGAGGTTCAGGGTCAGCAGGGTTTCCAGCAAGCCGACCACCGCCATCAATATCGCGTAAGGGACGATGATGCGCAGGGTTTCCGGGCTCCAGGGGATGTCTGGCAGCGCAAAACCCGGCAAGCCACCAGCAATGTGCGCCATGTCACCCAGGGTGCGGGTCGGCAGGCCGAGCAGGTAAACCGCCAGCCCAACACCCAGAATCGCCACCAGCGCCGGCGGCACGGCCCGCGTCAGGCGCGGCATCAGGTAAACGATGGCCATCGTCAGCGCCACCAGCCCGATCATCATGTACAGCGGCGCCCCACTCAACCAGGCCTCACCGCTCTTGAAGTGCTCCAACTGGGCCAGCGCAATGACAATCGCCAGACCGTTGACGAAGCCGAGCATCACCGGATGCGGCACCATGCGCACCAGCTTGCCCAGCCTCAACAGACCAAACGCCAACATGATCAGCCCGCCCAGCAGCACCGTCGCCAGCAAGTACTGGACACCGTGCTGCACCACCAGCGCGACGATCACCACCGCCATCGAGCCAGCGGCACCAGACACCATCCCCGGCCGTCCGCCGAAGAGCGCAGTCAGGGTGCAGATGATGAAAGCGCCGTAAAGCCCCATCAATGGATTGAGGTGGGCCACCAGCGCGAAAGCGATACATTCGGGGAGCAGGGCGAAAGAGGTGGTGAGTCCGGCCAGGACATCGGCGCGCAGACGTTTGGGTTTCATGGCTTACCTAAAAATACAGGCGGGAAAAGAGGGACGCGGATGTTACGGAATTGACGGCGGGCGGGCCAGTGAATGGGTGGCCTGCTCGCAATGAACGATCACGCGGTCTGCGAATCAGCCCCTGAAATCGGCAATCGCATAAGCCGCCAATTTGCCCTGGATGAAGTCCAGAAAGCACTGGATCCGTAGGGCCAGTTGCGAGTTGCGGTAGTACACCGCGTTGATGGGTTGGCGATATCCGCTGTTGAACTCCGCCAGCAACACCTGCAAGCGACCGGCGCGGATGTCGTCGATGGTCATGAAGTGCGACAGGCAGGCAATGCCTTGACCGGCCAGCGCCAGGTGCCTGATCGTCTCGCCACTCGACGCACTGATCGACGCTTGAATCGGCCAGCGGTCACCATGGACATAGCGCAGTGGCCATTGGTTGAGACCTTCATTATGGGTAAAGCCCAGCAGCGTGTGCTCGCTCAAATCCTCGACAGCGCTCGGTACGCCGTGTTGTTCCAGATACGCTGTGCTTGCGACGATGTGCAGCGGGCTGCAACCCAGGGAGCGGGCGTGCAGGGTCGAGTCGGCCAGCGTGCCGATGCGGATGGCGATGTCGGTGCTTTGTTCGAGCAGGTCGATGATCAAATCGTTGCTGTTGAGTTCGAGCTGGATGTCCGGGTAGAGACGGCGGAACTCATCGATGTACGGCACGATGGCGTGCAGCATGAACGGCGACGCGGCGTTGATCCGCAGTCGCCCGGACGGGGTTTGCTGGCGTGAGGACAGACGCTCTTCGAGCTCGTCCATCTGATCGAGAATCAGCTTGGCGTGCTCGAAGAAATATTTGCCCTCTTCGGTCAGGTCCATGCGCCGCGTGGTGCGATTGATCAGCGTGGTATCGAGCTTGGCCTCCAGCCGCGACAGCGTGCGGCTGACCGCCGACGGCGTTTGCCCGACTTGCTCAGCCGCAGCCGAAATCGACCCGCACTCAATCACGCAGACGAAAATCTGCAACTCATCGGATCTGGCTTTCACGTGTGTCCCTTATCGATAGTCCTGCGCTGCTTCAGATATCGATAGTAGCCGAGCGTCATGCCTTAAGGCCAAACACCTCGGTCAAGTGCTGCTCATAACGCGCCACATCCGCTTCGATATTCGGGCGCTTCATCACATCGACGCACAAAAAGGTCGGCAGACCGGTCATGCCGAGGAAGGTATTGGCCTTGTGGAACGGCAGGTACACCGCGTCCACGCCCTTGGCTTCGAAGAAGTCGGTCGAGTCGTCGAAGGCTTGCTGCGGAGCGTTCCAGGTCACCGACAGCATGTACTTTTTACCGTGCAACAAGCCGCCGCTGCCGTACTTCTGCGACGCGTCGGAGCGCGTGCGGCCGTCGCTGGCGTAGAGGCTGCCGTGGCCTGCAGTGAAGACTTCATCGACGTACTTCTTGACCGTCCAGGGCGCGCCCATCCACCAGCCGGGCATCTGATAAATGATCACATCGGCCCAGAGGAACTTGGCGACTTCCTCGGCGACGTCGTAGCCCTCGTCGATGAACGTGGTTTTCACATCCACACCACCGCGATCCAGCACGCTCAACGCTGCTTCATGCAGCGTCGTGTTGTAGCGACCATCGGAGTGGGCAAATTTTTTGCCGCCATTGAGCAACAGGACTTTTTTCATGAGAAATCTCGCAAGGTTGGAATCGATGGCGGCAGCCTAACGATCAGCCTCGCGCGGAATAAGCGCTCCATCCGCAAAATTCATTTGACCTATACGCACGAATCAACAAGCGATTGTTGCCATAAACTTGCGCCGATTATGACTGTTTAGGAGATTCTGATGAGCGAACTGCAAGGCTTCATCCTGCACGCCAAGACCCGCCCGGAAAAAGCCGAGGCCTTCGAAGCGTTCTTCCGTGCCTATGTCGAACCGAGTCGCGCCGAACCCGGTTGCATCGAGTACCACATGCTGCGCGACAAGCAGGACCCGACGCTGTTTATCTTCTACGAGATCTGGCAATCCCAGGCCCATCTGGACGTGCACTCGAACCTGCCCCATATGAAGCAGTTCCTCGACATGCGCATGGAATATCTGGAGCAGGATTTCGATATCCGCCCGATCGAGATGCTCAGCACATCGTCCGCTAGCCGCTGATCAGCAAGTGGCCGCCGAGCACGCCGAGGCCGATGAAGAACACGCGCTTGAACAACACGGCGCTGATCCGCTGGCGCAGCCATTGCCCCAGCAACATGCCGAGCACCGCCGGGATCAGCGCCAGCAGCGACGCGCTCAACTCGCCACCGCCGAGGGCGCCGCGCCATAACAGGCCGGCGGCCAACGCGAGAGTCGAGACAGTGAACGACAGGCCCAGCGCCTGCACCAGTTCATCCTTGTTCAAGCCCAGTGCTTGCAGATAAGGCACCGCCGGAATCACGAAGACACCGGTGGCCGAGGTGATGACGCCCGTCAGCACACCGCAGAGCGGACCGAGCCAACGCTCGGTGCGACCGCCGACGCGCAAGGTCGGCAGGAACAACCCGCTCAAGGCGTAGATCAACAGCGCCGCCCCCAGCCCCCGAACCACCCAATGTCCACCGGCCATGCCGATCCACACTGTGCCAGCACCAGTGCCGATGAAAATCGCCAGCAGCATCGGCCATAACCGGTTGAGCAACCCGCGCAAATGACCGCCGAATGCCAGTTGCCAGACGTTGGTCAGCGTCGCGGGAATGATCAACAACGCCGCAGCCTGCGACGGTGCCATAGCCAGGCCGAGCAGGCCCATGGCAATGGTCGGCAGACCAAGGCCGATCACACCTTTGATCATCCCGGCCAGCAGGAAGGTGGCGACAACCAATAAAGACAGGGCCAAGCCCAGATGTTGATAGAACGCGGCAAGTGTATTCATGGGGCTATCGTGGGCCCTGAAGGGGGCCTTGAAAATCTGCCATATACTGAGGCTGCCTCTTGAATCGGTAGAGGCTAAAAACGATCCGGGACACTGTATGCACTTCGACCTCACCGACCTGCGCCTCTACCTGAACATCCTCGACACCGGCAACATCACCGCCGGTGCCGCCCGCAGCCATTTGTCGCTGGCGGCGGCGAGTGCACGAGTCCGCGCGATGGAAGCCTCACTGGGCATCGAGTTTCTTGAGCGAGGTCGCCGCGGTGTCAGCCCCACTCCGGCCGGCAAGGCACTGGCGCAGCACGCCCGAGTCCTGCTGCAACAGGCCGAGCGCATGCAGCAGGACCTGGTCGAATACGCCAAAGGCGTCAAAGGCCAGGTGCGGTTGCTGTGCAATACCACTGCGATCACCGAGTACCTGCCGGAGTTGCTGGCGGACTTTCTGCGCGACCATCCGAACCTCGACATCGACCTGCAGGAGCTGCCCAGCACACGCATCACCCACGCCTTGCGCCAGGGCGCAGCAGACCTGGGGATCGTGTCCGACGCCGTGGATACCGACGGCCTGCAAACCCGCTATTTCCGCGACGATCCGCTGGTGCTGATCCTACCGCGTGATCACCCCTTGGCCGACACCGGACCGCTAAATTTCAGCGCCACTTTGCACCACGACTACGTCGGCCTGAACGCCAACAGCGCCTTGGCCATTTACCTGGAAGAACAGGCCCTGCACAGCGGCTTGCGGATGCAGGTCCGCATCCGCGCCGATGGTTTCGAGGGCGTGATGCGCATGGTCGCCCGGGGAGCGGGGCTGGCAATCGTGCCCTTGGCGGCGGTCGAACGCTGGTCGGCTGAAACGCCGTTC
>Ga0207655_1001542_pt1 | contig 20809 bp, 18 predicted proteins | sample KBSM44metaG_FD_184398 | JGI IMG/M metagenome (GOLD analysis project Ga0207655, IMG submission 184398) | Miscanthus rhizosphere microbial communities from Kellogg Biological Station, Michigan, USA - KBS M4-4 metaG (SPAdes) (version 2) | ecosystem: Host-associated > Plants > Roots > Rhizosphere >... | reverse complement strand
TCGCCCATGTCGCCGAGGAGTACCGCGAGGCGTCGCGCCGCGTGGTGCACGAGGTGAACAACCCGCTGTCGATCATCAAGAACTACCTGTCGGTCCTGGACAGCAAGCTGGCCAGGCGCGAGCCGGTGGTCGGCGAGATGTCGATCCTGAACGAGGAAATCGACCGCGTCGGACAACTGATCAACGGCCTGGCCGATCTGCAGCCGACCGAAACGACGCGCGCCACCGATGTCGCGCGCGTGGTCGACGACGTGCTGCGCCTGTTCCGCGCCACCGACTTCGTGCCGGCGTCGGTGCAGATCGTGGTGCGCATGCAGGAGGAGCCTGCCGACATCGAGGGCGACGCCGACCTGCTCAAGCAGATCCTGGTCAACCTGATCAAGAACGCGGTCGAGGCCATGCCCGACGGCGGAAAGATCGAAATCGCCAACCGCGGCCACGTCAACCGAGAGCGCAAGCTGTATCTGGAGCTGGTCGTCGGCGACACCGGCCCGGGGCTGTCGGCCGACGTGCTGGCCAACCTGTTCTCCCAGGTGCGCAGCACCAAGGAAGGTCCGCACCATGGCTTGGGCCTGTCCATCGTCCACGGCCTGGTGAAGAAGATGCAGGGCCTGATCACCTGCCGTTCCGGCAAAGCGGGAACCACTTTCGAAATTTTGCTGCCCGCCCGTAGCAGCCCCAGTCCCGTCGGCGGCGTGCAAACGCGGTTGATGGATTCAGTTTAAGGCCATGATGAACCTGACTCCCGCCGGCCACGCCGCCCCAGAAACGAGTTCGGACGACCTGACCCCCGTCGCCCACGCCACCGACAATTGGCCACGCATCCTGCTGGTGGACGACGAGCCGCGCCTGCTGTCGTCGCTGTACGAACTGCTGCGCGACCGCGACTACCAGCTGGTGACCGCGACCTGCGGCAGCGAGGCGCTGGTCCAGTTGACCAAACTGAAATTCGATCTGATCCTGCTCGACCTGCGCCTGCCCGACATGAGCGGCCACGAGATCATGGACTTCATCAACGCCAAGGGCATCGACGGCGACGTCATCGTCATGAGCGGGGAGGTCGGCATCGACGCCGCCATCGGCGCGCTCAAACGCGGCGCCTATGACTACCTGCGCAAGCCTTACAGCCGCGAGGAGCTGCTCAAGACGGTGGAGAACGCGCTGCAGAAGCGCCGCCTGGCGGTCGACAACGAGCGCATCGCCTCCAAGCTGGAAAACTCTGAGAAGATGTACCGCTACCTGGTCGACAGCTCGCCGGACATCATCTACACGCTCAACCACGAAGGCAAGTTCACCTTCATCAACGACCGCGTGCAGCAGCTGTTGGGCTTCACCCGCGAAGAGCTGATCGGCAAGCACTATTCGGTCGTGGTGCACGACGAGGACCAGGAGCGCGCCCGCTACGCCTTCAACGAGCGCCGCGTCGACGAACGGGCCTCGCGCAACGTCGAACTGCGCCTCAAGTGCAACACCGGCGGCGGCATCGAGCGCACCTTCAACAACACCTTGATGACGATTTCGCTCAACGCGATCGGCATGCACGTCCCCGACCACAGCGTCAAGAAACATGAATTCTTCGGCACCTACGGCGTCGCGCGCGACATCACGGACCGCAAGCGCGCCGAGGAAGTGATCTCCTACCAGGCCTACCACGATATCCTGACCGACCTGCCGAACCGCATGCTGTTCAAGGACCGTCTGGGGTTGGCCGTCATCCAGGCCAAGCGCAAACTGACCGAGCTGGCGGTGATGTTCATCGACCTTGACCGCTTCAAGCTGGTCAACGATACGCTGGGCCACGTCAAGGGCGACGAGCTGCTGCAGCAGGTGTCGCAGCGTTTGAAAGTCTGCCTGCGCCGGGGCGACACCCTGGCGCGCCAGGGGGGTGACGAGTTCACCATCGTGCTGCCGGAGCTGCGCGACCGCCAGGACGCCAAGGCCATCGCCGACAAGTTCCTCGAAAGCCTGCACGAGCCGTTCGACCTCGATGGCCACGAGGTGCACATCTCGGCCTCGATCGGCATCGCCATCTATCCGGGCGACGGCGAGACCATCGACGAGCTGCTGCGCCACGCGGACATCGCCATGTACCAGGTCAAGGCGCTGGGCAAGAACGGCCACAGCTTCTATCACGACTCGATGCTCGACGTGTCGCACCAGAAGATCGCGCTGGAACAAAGCCTGCGCAAGGCGCTGGAGCTCAACGAGCTGGAAATGTACTACCAGCCGCAGCTCGACGTGGCCACCGGCCGCATCATCGGCGCCGAGGGCCTGATGCGCTGGAACCATCCGCAGCGCGGCTTGCTGTCGGCCGGCGAGTTCCTGCCGTTCGCCGAGGAAAACGGCTTGATGCTGCCGATCTCGGACTGGATGCTGGGCGCCTTGTGCCGCGACCTGCTGCAATGGAACGCCGCCGGCGGCGAGGCGATACGCCTGTCGCTGAACCTGTCGCCGCAATACCTGGACCGGGGCGATTTCTTCGAGAAGATGCGCGGCGCGCTGACGCGCTACGGCATCTCGCCGGCGCAGATCGAAGTGGAGATCACCGAGAACATCTGCATCCGCAATCCGCAGTACGCGATCGAGCAGCTGAACAAGCTTTGCCAGCTGGGCGTGTCGGTGGCGATCGACGATTTCGGCACCGGCTATTCGTCGCTGTCGTATCTGCACCGCTTCCCCATCCACACCATCAAGATCGACCAGTCGTTCGTCAAGGAAATCCACGACGAGAACGGCCACTACCCGGTGATCCTGGCGATCATCTCGATCGCGCGCGGCCTCGGCCTGCACCTGGTGGCGGAAGGCGTGGAGACCGACGTGCAGGCGCGCTACCTGCAGGCCAACGGCTGCACCACGATGCAGGGCTATCTGTACCACCGCCCGATCTCGCTGCTCAGTTTCATCGACGTGCTGCAGGACCAGAGCCGCTTGTCGGCTTCTTCCTCGCCGTCGCCCAACGCCCCCAACGCTAACCTTGCGCCGGCTTCAGACACCCAACCGGCCATGGTCGCAATCCAGGCTTGAACAATCAGTGAAGCAGTATGACGAAATACACGCCTGACGGACCCGATGCCAATAAAAGCGGCACTTACACAGCCGAGTTCCTGCGCGTGAAGCAGCAAGCCGAACGTGGTATCGCCAACGCCCAGCATAGCCTGGGCTTTATGTACTTCAACGGCCAGGGCGTGGCGCAGAGCTTCGAGCTGGCGGTGGTGTGGTACCGCCAGGCGGCCATGCAGGGGCTGGAGCACGCCCAGTACAACCTGGGCGTGATGTTCCAGAAGGGCCAGGGCGTCGAGCAGAATTACGAGGAAGCGGCGGCGTGGTACAAGCTGGCCGCCGAGCAGGGCTACGCCGCCGCCCAATACAACCTGGGTTGGCTGTACGCCAAGGGCCAGGGCCTGGAGGCGGACGCGCAGAAAGCCATGCACTGGTTCAGCAAGGCCGCCGAGCAGGGCGACGCCGGCGCGCAAAACAATCTGGGCATGATGTACGACACCGGCAAGGGCGTGCCGCAGGATTTCAAGCAGGCCATCGCCTGGTACCGCAAGGCGGCGGAGCAGGGCTATGCACGCGCGCAGTTCAACCTCGGCCTGCGCTACGACAACGGCCAGGGCGTGCCGCAGGATGTCGGCCAGGCGATGTCGTGGTACCGCAAGGCGGCCGACCAGGGTTACGCGCCGGCGCAGTTCAATCTGGCGCTGCGCTTCGACAAGGGCGACGGCATCGCGCAGGACAGCCAGAAGGCGATCCTGTGGTATCGCCGCGCGGCGGAACAGGATCACGCCAGCTCGCAGTTCAATCTGGGTCTGATCTACGACAACGGCCAGGGCGTGCCGCGCGACGAGCAGAAGGCGCTGGACTGGTACCGCAAGGCGGCCGAGCAGGGCCACGCCGGGGCGCAGAACAACCTGGGGCTGCGCTACGACCACGGCCAGGGCGTGCCGCAGGATTACGATCAGGCGCAGCGCTGGTACCGCAAGGCGGCGGAGCAGGGCTATCCCGGCGCGCAGTACCATCTCGGCCTGCTGTACGACGCCGGGCATGGCGTGCCGATGGATCATCAGGAAGCGATTTTCTGGTATCGCAAGGCGGCCGACCAGGGCCACCTGCGGGCGCAGTTCGATCTGGGCCTGCGCTACGAGACGGGACGCGGCGTGCCGAAGGATTTGCGCAAGGCGATGCTGTGGTACCGGCGCGCGGCCGAACAGGATTACGCGGCGGCGCAGTACAACCTCGCGCTGTTGTTCGATAACGACGAGGGGCCGCAGCCGGACAGCGCGCAGGCCAATGGCTGGTATGCGAAGGCGGCGGCGCAGGGACATACGTTGGCCCAGTTCGCGCTCGGTCTGCGCTATGACAACGGCCAGGGCATGCCGCAGGATTACGCGCAGGCGCACCATTGGTACTCGCAGGCGGCCGGGCAGGGGCATTTGCGCGCACAGTTCAATCTCGGGTTGATGTATCTGGTGGGGCAGGGCGTACGGGCCGATGTCACGCAGGCGTGGTTATGGCTGGCGATGGCGGAACGCGGCGGCTTCGGCGCCGCCGAGCGGTATTTGAAAACGGCGGCGTCGCGCATGGACAGCGAGCAACTGGCGCAGGCGCGCCAGCGGTTGCAGGCGCCGCACCTCACGTAAGCTTGCGACGGCGCGGCGCCTGACGTAAGCTGGCGACCATGAACGATCTCGAATTTGCCGAGCTAGTCTCCGCCCGCATCGCGTCGCTATACGGCGTCGCCAAACGCAGCCAGCACCAATTCCCCGCGCACGCGCTCATCCAGACGCGGGCGCTTGCCAGTTTGTGCTGCGACATGCTCTATCCTTACGACGGCGATTGGAAGCTGGGCCTGGAGGGAAAGATCAATGTGCTCGTCAAGTCGCATCTGATCAACCCGGACATCCAAGAACTGCTGCACAAGTTACGGCGTTGGGGGAACTCGGCGGCGCATCCGGAGGAAAGCCTGCGGAGTGAGGAGCAACTGAAAGCCATGGCCAATCAGGCGCTCATCGACGTGATGGCGCTGATTGAGGTTGTATTTCGTCAGAAGAATCGCGGGGCTACAGTACCTGACTACCTTATCGTCGATGAAAGCCCGGACGAAGTGGGCGAGGTGTGCTACCGGGCCTTGTTTGAAAACCGCCCCACAGACCAGTACCGGGCCGGCATGCTGCTGCTGAAGCGGTCGACGTCCAAGTTCGCCGAAGCGACGCAAATGGAAGTCGACGCGATGAAGGACCGGGCGCTTGACCTGCTGCGCTACGCTAGCGATGCTGGCTACGCCCCGGCGCGCTACCAATATGGCCTCGCATTGTCAGAGGGAAAAGAGGGAAAAGAAAATATTGGGCGGGGCGTCCATCTGATCGCGATGGCCAGCCAGGATGGCGACATAGACGCGCTCGCATGGTGCGGCCGCTCGGCGCTGCTCGGCCTGCATGACGAACCGGCTGACCATGAGCTGGCCAGGGACTATTTAGAGCGCGCGGCCGCTGAAGACCATCCACTGGCACTCGTTCTCCTTTCGACGATCTATCGGGAAGGGCTGGGTGTGGCGGCCAACGTCAAGACCGCGTTTGATTTGACGTTGCGCGCCGCGGAAGCCGGCTACCCCATCGGCCAATATCAAGCTGGTCAGGCTTTGTATCACGGCGAAGGGGTGGCGGCGAACGAAGCCGCGGCGCTCAATTGGCTGCAACTGGCAAGTGATGCGGGCCTTCACATCGCCCAGCGTGCGGTTGGCGTCCTTATCCGCAATGGCTCGTTGCCGGGAGGATTCTCCAGGGCGGAAGAATTCCTCCAACGCGCTATGCCTAAGGTTAACCAGGCCCACCTGGACCTTGCCGACCTGTATATGTCGCGGGAAGAACCGGGGAAATGGATCGAAGCGCTTGCCCTGGTGCAGAAAGCTTTCGAAATCGCGGTCGGCGACAACGACGAGGCGACTTCCAGTCAAGCGCTTCAGATGGCGCCGCCGCTGATCAACAGACTCATGGCGTCACGAGGCAAGCTGTCCGCTGCGGAGCTTGAGAGTTTCGCGTTGACGCGCCTCTTGTTCGACGAACAGGGACGGCCATGCCCGAACCGCGAAACGCGCATGCGCGATTTCGTCACGAGCGCAATATCGTTGTCACGAATCCAAAACAACAACGCAAAGGAAGAAAACAAGCGCGTCGCGCCCAGCCGAACTGGCGACCGTCAAACAAAACATCGCCAATGAAAAGGTTGGCCGCAACGAGCCTCGCTCTTGCGGTAGCGGGAAAAAGTACAAGGCCTGCCGCGGCTTATAGATAAGCAGCGGGGCGGCTATTCGCAGACGTGTGGCCTGCCTCAAAAAAGACATGTGGAATGGGCGTTTCCTTGCTATTATGGGTTGCCAACTTCATAATTTAGAAACCACAAGTCAGGGGAGTTTATGAACAAGATGATCTTAGCCGCAGCACTGATGACCATGTTCGGCCTGACGGGATGCGCCGTCACTGACCGGGCCGAGGAAACGCCGGCCGTTGCCGCCGCCGCGGCCGGCCCGGTCAAGCTGCGCGACCAGTCGGTGGTCACCGGCAGCCGTATTCCCGGCGTGCGCAGCGCGGTGGTCTCGGCCACCGATGCCGCCGACGCCAACCGGCAGATGCGCGACAACGCCACGCCGTTCGCCATCAAACAACAGTAACCTGCTCCCGGGCCGCTACCGCCCCGGCGCCGACACGTGGCCGACGCGGTAGTGCAGCGTGTCGCCGTCCGCCGGCTGCGCGTCGCGCCAAAGGCACAGGCGCACCACGCTCCATTTCACGGGCTCGAAGCCGATCACCACCGCCAGCGCGCCACGTTCCAGCGCCTGGCGCGCATAGTCTTCTTCCTTGACGCGCAGCGCAGCCAGATCGCTGTGCGGCGCGATCGACGCCGCGCCGCGCGTGGCGTGGCGCGCCTCGCGCACCCCGGCGCCGATGCTGGCATGCCATGGCGTCCACGTCCGCACCGAGGGCCAGCCGAAGGCTCGCGCCACGCCGGCGAATCCCGGACCGTTAAGAAAACCATGCATCGACTCTTCGTCGCGCCACAGGTAGAACGGCGCGTACAGGTTCTCGGCGGACTCGCCGCGCTCCGAGTGCAGGTAGGCCTTGAACGTGAGTCCCGGCAGATCGTCGAGCAGCGGTCCCTTGGTGGCGATGCGCCCGCGCACGATCGCCATGTCGTAGTCGGCCGGCAGTATGAAGCTGTACTGCATCGCGATCACGATCCAACTCCCCGCAGCAGCGGTGCCGCCGGCGCGCCGCCGCTGAACGACCACTCGTCGCCGAGCGTGGTGGTGATCACCACCATCACATCCCTCGGGTTGATCCCCGGCGCCTCGGCCAGCCGCTGCACCAGCCTGCGGTAGAACGCCTGCTTGAGCTCAGTGCTGCGCGGCTTGCCGGCGGTGATGGCGATCAGAACGAAGTCGTCCGAGCGCGGACCGCCCTCGCTTTCATAATCGCGGTCGAAAATCAGTTCGTTCGGCTCGTGCTGGTGGATGACCTGGAAGCGGTCTGTTGGCGGCACGTTGAATGCCTCTATCATGGCGGCGTGCAGGCTGTCGCCCAGCGCGCGCAAATAGTCGGGCGATTTTCCTTTTAGCAGGGAGATGCGGCTCATCGGCATGGTGTCCTCCGTTTGTTTGATTGACAGCTTCACGATACAGGACTAACTTAGTACTGAAAATCAGGAATATTTTGACAAATAGTTCGATAAATCGGGATTGTTATGCGAAAGATCACCTTCGACCTTGATGTGCTGCGCACCTTCGTCACCGGTGTGGAGTTGGGCAGCTTCGCCAAGGCGGCCGACCGGTTGGGGCGGTCCACCTCTGCCGTCAGCGCCCAGTTGAAAAAACTGGAGGACCAGCTCGACGCGCCGGTGCTGCGCAAGGCCGGGCGCGGCATGGAGGTGACGTCGGCGGGCGAGACGCTGCTGGCCTACGCGCGTCGCTTGCTGGAATTGAACGATGAGGCGGTGACGGCGTTGCGCGGCGCCGATCTGGCGGGCAGCGTGCGGCTGGGCATGCAGCAGGACTTCGGCGAGCATCTGCTGACTGAGGTGCTGGGGCGCTTCGCCCGCGCGCACGCGCAGATCAGCATCGAGGCGCGGGTCGGGCGCAACGCGCAATTGATCGAACAAGTGGGGGCCGGCCAGCTCGATCTGGCGCTGGTCTGGGACCGCACCGGCGACTGGCCGTACGCGCATCGCCTGGGGCAGTTGCCGATGCGCTGGCTGGCCGGCGCGCATGCCGAGCTGCCGGCGCGTGACGACGGCACGCCGCTGCCGTTGGTGATGCTCGACGCGCCTTGCCTGATGCGGTCGGCGGCAATCGATGCGTTGGACCGCGCCGGCATCGCCTGGCGCATCGCTTTCACCAGCACCAGCCTGTCGGGTGTCTGGGCGGCCATCGCGGCGGGCCTGGGCGTGACGGTGCGCACGTCCGTCGGCATGCCGGCCGGCTTGCGCCTGCTCGATCCGGCGTCGCTGCCGCCTTTGCCTCATATCGGCCTTAGCCTGCTGCAATCGGAGGCGCAGCTCAAGCCTGTGGCGCAGCGTCTGCGCGAAATCGTGCTGGAAGCGGTGGCCCCGGCGTTAAGTCAACAAACCCGGCACGGGACATATGAGCCAGGCAGGGCTCGGTGATAAACACCGGAAACACGTAGGGCGGATTAGCGCAGCGTAATCGGCCATGCATGCGCCGCCGACGGCTCATCGATGGCCGATTACGGCGTTCCGCCTAATCCGCCCTACGTGAGATTCCGTGTTTCCGCGATCCCCGTTATTTACGTGGCCTACTTTTTGATCCGCACCCCGGCCAGCTGGGCCACGCCCGCCAGGGTGGTCTGCGCCGCGTTCAAGCCCAGCAGGAAGTCCTTGTCCGAGAAGTTGGCGTACAGGTCGGTCGGCTGGTGCCAGTGCGGGTCCCAGCCGGAGCCGATCTGTTGGCCGCGCTCGTTCTCGCGCAGCGAAATCGACGGCACCAGATCCATGAACGGCGTCGAATCGGTGTTGGTCATGTGGAAGCCGACGGCGGCCGGATAGTGGGTCGCGTACTTGTCGTTGGCGGCGCGGAAGGCCCAGGCCAGCTTGGCCGAGGCATCGGCCTGCTTCGACACCGACTGGTATTCGATGTTGACGTCGGCCTCCAGGCGCTGCTCGGGCGGGGCCACGAACACCGGCTTGCCATGCTCGTCGACCACCGGCTTGCCGTAGCCGTCGATCTTCTGGAACGGCATGCCGTGATCGAACAGCATCATGTCGTGCTGGATCATGCCCAGCCATTTAGGCTCCGGATACTTGCCCGATCCCTTGGGCGATTCGATCCCCTGCAAATCCTTGCGCTGGTTGACGTAGGCGGTCGCGCCGTTCAAGCCGGTCTCCTCGTTGTTCCACAAAATGAAGCGGATCGAGCGGTCGGTCTCGACGCCGGGCGCGCTGAAGATGCGCGCCAGTTCCATCACCAGCGCGGTGCCGGAGCCGTCGTCGTTGGCGGCCTCGCCGAAGCCGATGCCGTCCATGTGTGCGCTGACGATGTACATCTCCTCCGGGTGCTTGCTGCCGACCTTGGTGCAGTAGACGTTTTCGCGCTGCGAGGTGCCGACCGGCGTTTGTTCCGCGTTCAGGGCGCGCAGCTTCTCGTCGGGCTGGGCCATCGGATCGGTGTTGACGCCGGTGGCGATGCGGTTGCCGAACAAGGTGCTGCCGCCCTGGCCCGGTGGGCCGCCGGCGCCGCCGCTCGGAATGCCGGGCGGCCGCTTGGGCGCCGGAGCGCCGGGCGCCGCTTGCGTGTACTGGTATTGCAGGCGTTCGGTGTTGGCGCAGCCGTAGGACTTCAGCTGCGCCTCGATCCAGTCGAGCGCCTGGCGGTTGCGTTCCGTCCCCTGGCGACGGTCGCCGAAGCGGGTCAGGCTCTTGATGGTGGCCTTGTATTTTTCCAGATCGAGCTGCCCCACCAGCGAGGAGATCGGGTCGGCGGCGGCCGTCGGGGCTGGGGCCGGAGCCTGGGCTTGGGCGGCGCACCCGGCGCAGGCCAGCGCCATGCTCAATGCTACTACTGGTTTCATGGATTTCCTCTCGGCAGGGTCAATAAGCTCTGCCATTCTGCATCACACCGCAGGATTTGAGAAGTTATCTCTCTTGGAATCGGGGCAGCCTGTCCAAGGTGATCACGTCCGGATGGTTGTAGACCTTGCGCTTGTGGGCGTTGGTGTTGAAGTGTTCGCCGGTCCAGAAATTGTTCGGCGAGCTCACGCCGGCGGGGCCGTCGCCGTCGTTCCAGGTCATGAACCACAGCCACCACGCGCCGTCGGCCCGCATCTTGTCCGGGTCCGGGATGTAGCTGTTCTCGGTCAGCGCGATTGGTTTCTTCTCGGCCGAGACTTGCGCCGTTTGCCGGTACTTGGCGATCTGCGAGCCGTAGGTCTTGTTGTCTGTGTCGTCGTAGATGTCGAAGCTGGCGATGTCGACCACGTCGTCGCCGGGATACCAGGCCGTGTCCTGGCCGTTCCATACCCAGATCAGGTTGTGGATGCCGTGCACCTTGACCAGGCGGTCGTACATGTGGCGCCAAAGCAGGATGTTGGCGTAGGCCTGCGGCACGCCGTCGGCGCGCGCGCGTCCCCACCAGAACCAGCCGTCGCCGTTGTTGCCCGAGGCTTCGTGTAGCGGACGCCACAGCACGGTCACGTTGGCGTCGGACAGGCGTTTGAGCTGCACCGCCACCAGGTCGATGCCATCGTTGATCTGCTGATAGGCAGGGCTGGCGGTGTCCAGCGCGCCGTTGGCGACCGGGATGGTGAATGTGGTGTTTTTGCTCGTGTCCGGCTCGCGCACGTAGAAGCGCGCCTTATCGACCTGTGCGGTCTTCAGCAGCGAAGGATCGCGCCAGTGCCAGTGGAAGGTCACCAGGCCGCCCTTGTTGGCGAAGGCGATCGCCTCTTCGGTTTGGCGCTGGCCCGCATGCGGGGCGGTCATGCCGTAGTCCATGAAGTCGAAACCCATGAGCGCCGGGTATTTGCCGGTGTCGGCGTGGACGCGTTCGGCCATGTCGATGGAATCGTTCCAGGACAGGTCGGTTTGCCCCGCGACGATGCTTTTGCCCCAGATGCCGCGCAGCCAGGCATAGGTGGCGCGGGTCTTGGCGTTGGCGCCGGGATCGACGGGAACCTCCCGGGTGGCGACGGTGGGCGCGCTGGTGCGGTTGTCCGGGCAGAAATTGCGCGCCATGCAGTATTGACCTTTCTCGAACGACCAGCGGCCGTTGTCGTTGCCGCACAGGGGCCAGGATTTGCCGTTGATCGTGCAGCTTTCCGCAGCGGCGGCGGCGCCCGACAACGTCAGCAACGCCGACAGGGCTAGCAGTTTGATGGCCGCAGTGGCGGAAGATGGCATCGGAGTTCCTGTTGGTTGAGTGGTCAGCCCACAATGTAGCCGCGCCTCGGGAGCATTTCAACCGGGACAGGTTTTTGGGCGCTTGTTTAGCCGGGATGACGCGCATGTTTAACGCGGCGCGTTCCGCTGTGCCTTGGGGGGCGCCACATGATACTCGCGTTGCCGGCGCTTGGCGGCCCACCGCCGGCCGCATGCGATATATATAATCGACAACAATTTCCCCACATCAGGATAGTCATGAACAGCCCTTCGTTCCGGTTCACCGTAGGCCGTAGTCTGGTCGTGTTGTCGCTGTGCGCGCTAAGCGTCGCGCCGGCGTGGTCGCAAACCGAATCGGCGCCGCCGGCTGAACAGGTCGAGGCCGTCGCGGGTGGGGGCGTCATTGCGGAGACCATCCTGGTGGCGGGGCAGCGGCCCGGTCCGGGGCTGTGGAAAGTGTCGAAGGGCGATCATGTGCTGTGGGTGTTCGGCACCTACTCGCCGCTGCCGAAGAAAATGGAATGGCGCTCGCAGGAAGTGGAAACCATTCTGGCGCAGTCGCAGGAATATCTGCGGCCGCCTGGCGCGACGGCCGACGTGGGATTTTTCCGCCAGATGACGCTGCTGCCGTTCGCGATCGGCTTCAAGAAGAATCCGGATGGCGCCGAGCTCAAGGATCTGCTGCCGGCGCCGGTCTACGCGCGCTGGCTGGTGCTGAAGAAAAAGTACATCGGCGACGACGACGGCATCGAGCGCGAACGGCCGATCTTCGCCGCCGACACTTTGTTCCGCAAGGGCCTGGAGCAGGCCGGCCTGGGTTCGGGCGGACGCGAGGTGCGCGAGACGATCGAAAAGCTCGTCAAGAAAAACAAGATCAAGATGACGTCGACCGAGGCCAAGCTGGAGATCGACGATCCGGTCAAGATGCTCAGGGAGTTCAAGAAGGTGCCGCTGGACGACGTCGCCTGTTTCTCCAACACGATGGCGCGGCTGGAAGACGACATCGACGCCATGCGCGTGCGCGCCAACGCCTGGGCCAAGGGCGATCTCGAGGCGATCCAGAAGATCAGCTACGCGGACCGCGACGGCGCCTGCGATTCGGCGGTGCTCAACAGCGCGTTGCTCCAAAGCCGGCCAGGGTTGAAGTCGGTGCAGCAGAAGATTCAGGATAGCTGGGTGGCGGCCGCCGAGAAATCGCTGGCGGCCAACGCCTCCACTTTCGCGACGTTGCCGGTGAAGGATTTGCTGGACCCCAAGGGATTTGTCGCGGCGCTGGAGGCGAAGGGGTATGTGGTGCAGAAACCGGAGTAAGTCGAAGTTATCCTCGGTCACCGCCAGTCCTGTCTAAAAGTATATCCAGCATGCGCTTTGGATTCACGACGAAATCGTGCATAACCTGGAAGTGCTCGGTTTCCTCGTAGCCGACCCGCCGCATCCCGGATTCCGAGCACGAGTAAATATATGCGTCGGGATAGGTCATCAGTATCGGCGAGTGCGTCGCGATCACAAACTGCGAATGGTCATTGACGAGTTCATGTATCCGGCTCATCAGGGCGAGTTGGCGTTGGGGCGATAGCGCCGCTTCCGGTTCGTCGAGCAGATAGAAGCCGTTTCCGCCGAAGCGGTGCATCACGAGCGACCAGAACGACTCGCCGTGCGATTGCTCGTGCAGGGATTTGCCACCATAGGAATCGATGATCGGCGGGCCGCCGGGGCCCTCATCAAGCTTTTCGATTTCGGTCGCCACATTGAAAAAACTCTCAGCGCGAAGAAAGAAGCCATCCTTGGGTCGCTTGACTCCCTTCGAAAGCCGGATGTAATCGTGTAATTCCGAATGCGACGCGCGCGTTCCGAAGCCAAAATTTTTCGTTCCGCCTTCAGGGTTGAATCCGAATGAGACGGCAATGGCCTCCATCAATGTGGATTTGCCGGAACCGTTTTCCCCGACGATGAAGGTGATCTTGGGATGCAGGTCGAGGACGTCGAGATGGCGTACCGCAGGCAAGGAAAACGGATACCGCTCAAAGCTGGGTACGTCGTTCACTCTCAATCGGACCTGGGAAACATACTGTTTAGAAATCATGCGATCTTCCCGACGTTGTCAACAATGCGCAAACCCGCGTAGAATACGCCCAACGCGGGTGTAGCTCAATGGTAGAGCAGAAGCTTCCCAAGCTTACGACGAGGGTTCGATTCCCTTCACCCGCTCCATATTCTCATTGCGTCCCCACTGATTGCCTCTCCAAAACGCCCAAGGCTGGACGGCCCCCAAACGAAAAAGGCCGGCCACATGGGGCCGGCCTTGCCGTCAAATCACGCCAACGCTGATTACGTCAGTATCGCGATCAGGATGATGATGGGCAGTGGGATGCCGAGCAGCAGTAGCAGTATCGAGCGCATAGTATTCTCCTTGAATTAGATGACGGTGCGCGTGACGACACGCGCGTGATCGCGGTTGCGGCCGCCGATGGTGGCGCACAGGCTGGCGACGAAGGCACCGAGCAGCAGCGCGAAAGTCATCCACAGAGCCGAACGGGCCGCTGCCTTGCGTGCCGCTTCAGCCGCCGCCATGGCCTTGGCTTTGACTTCGGCTGCAGCCTGCTTGGCTTGCGCGTAAATCGCGTCGACACGCTGCTCGGCCTCCGGTTGCGACAGGCCGCTGCGTTTGGCCACCAGCTGCGCCATGTAGTTGCGGTCGTCGGCGCTGATTTTGCCGGCCGCCAGATCGGCGACCAGGATGCGCGTGATCTCTTCACGTTCCGATGCCGTGGCGCCCTGGCCGTTCGGCGAACGCAGAAGCATGTCGGCGAAGTAGTCGTTCGAGCGCGGATTGTCGGCAACGGCCGATGCTCCCGTCGCCAGTGCCGGTGCCGCAGCGGCGCCGGCGTCGATGGTGCCGCTGAGGACAGCGCGCGCGCCGCCCGCCAGTACCGCCACCGTGATCAAGGTCGCCACCGCCCATGCCAGCAGGCCGTGCGCGGTGTCGCGGAAGTGCACTTCGTCGCCATGGATGCTGGCCCATTTGACGCGCAAGCGGCCGGCCACATAGCCGCCGATACCCGATGCCGCCAATTGCGTGAAGGCGATCCAGACGATCGCGGCGACGCCCAGCGGCGCGGCGTTGTACTCGTACGGCGAGACCGACGACAGGCCGAGGCCCATGCCGAGCATCAGCAGGAGGAAGGAGAGCGCGGCGGCTGCGGCCGCGCCGGCGAAGATGGCGCCCCAGGAGACGCCGGAGGCGTAGCCGTCGTCGCCATCGCGGCTGACCACGGCGCCGGGTGTGAATGGTTGAGTTTGCATGATTTTTCCTTATGATTGTTGAACAACACGGAACCGATCATGCGCCAACAGGCCAGAGCCCAATGTGAGCGCTCGCACTGATGCACTGTTTTCGTGCGGATTTTGTTGCTAGCTGCTTGCCGTTGTGACTTGCCGTATACTTAAAGGTTGAAATCGCCTTACACCACCCCGGAAAATCCCCCATGAATTCAGTCGGCCCGAAACAGCGCCTGTCCACTCGTCTTGCCTTTCTTGCCGCCGGCCTGGCCATGTCGGCCTGGGCGCCGCTGGTGCCGTTCGCCAAGGAGCGCTTGGCGCTGGGCGAGGCGGACCTGGGCCTGCTGCTGCTGTGCCTTGGCGCCGGTTCGCTGATGGCGATGCCGGTGACCGGCTTGCTGGCGTCGCGCTTCGGCTGCCGCGTCGTGGTGCTGGTGTCGGGCGCCTTTGTGTGCCTGGTGCTGCCAGGGTTGGCGATCGCGCCCACGCCGATGCTGCTGGGGGCCACGCTGTTCGCGTTCGGCGCGGCGCTCGGCACGCTCGACGTGGCGATGAACGTGCAGGCGGTGATCGTCGAGCGCGAAAGCGGCGGGGCGCTGATGTCCGGCTTCCATGGGCTGTTCAGTGTCGGTGGCTTCATCGGCGCCGGCCTGATGGCGCTGATGCTGTGGGCGGGCATGACCCCGGTCGGCGCCAGCGTGGCGGTGTCGTTGCTGGTGGCGCTGTCGCTGTTGGCCGGCGCGCCGCATCTGTTGCGCGAGCCCGATGCGGCCGATGGCCACGGGTCGATGTTCGTCGTCCCGCACGGCGCGGTGATCTTCATCGGCGTGCTGTGCTTCCTCTGCTTCCTGGCCGAGGGGGCGATCCTCGACTGGAGCGCCTTGTTGCTGACGTCGGAGCAGGGCATGGACGCCACCCGCGCGGGCCTGGGCTATGCGGCCTTCGCGGCGGCGATGACGGTGGGCCGGCTGACCGGCGACCGCGTGGTCAGCCGGCTCGGTGGCAAACGCGTACTGCTGCTGGGCGGGCTGTGTGGCGCGGCGGGCTTCTTCGCCGCAGTGCTGGCGCCCTCCGCGCCGCTGGCGCTGGTGGGCTTCCTGCTGGTGGGGCTGGGCGCGTCGAACGTGGTGCCGATCCTGTTCACCGCCGCCGGCAACCAAAGCGCGATGCCGGCGGGGCTGGCGATCGGCGCCATCACCACCCTCGGCTATGCGGGCATACTCGCCGGGCCGGCGGTGATCGGCTTTGTCGCCCACGCGGTCAGTTTGAACCTGGCCTTCGCCGGCTTGGGCGGCGCGATGCTGGTGATCGCGGCCAGCGCCAGGCTGGGCGCCGCGCGGGCCTGACGACGCTCGAAAACCACTCCGAATGGCTAAGCAACAAGAAAAACACCGATAGGGTGATTTTTAGTTTGACATCCTGATTGATAACTCGGTATTATGAAATCGATTTCAAGACAAGGGAAACCGATTTCATCTTATTTGAAAACGTTTTCAGTTGGTCTTTGTGCAGCATGCAAAAGTTTCATGTAGTCCAGTGTTGTCTGTGGTCTTATAGCTCCTCGTCCTCCAAGTCGAGGGGCTTTTTTTTGAACTAAAATATCTTCGGTGGGACTAACTTCGAAACCAGGTCGCGGCGCTGTGTCGCATCGGAGGCGTAATGCGGCATATTTTTCGCTGGAGTTCGATTGACGGGGTGGGGACCGAGTATTTGGACGTCGATTTCGCCGCCGACGGCACTGTGGCGAGCGGCGTGGTGGTGGGCGAAGACGACGGCGTCCCTTACGGGCTGGTCTATACCGTTCGCACCGATGCCGAATGGCGAACCCGGGCGGTGGAGGTTGCCCATCCAGCGGACGGGCGGCGCTTGCGACTGCTGTCGGACGGCGAGGGCCGCTGGAGCGATGCGCTCACCGGCGAGTATTTGCCGCTGCTGGACGGTTGCATCGATGTCGATATTGCTGCGACGCCCTTCACCAATACGCTGCCCATCCGCCGCCGCACATGGACCCACGGACTAAGCCGCACCTTCAGCATGGCCTATGTGTCGGTACCGGAGCTGGTCGCGAGCAAGAAAGAGCAGCGCTACACATGCATAGAGGAAAAGAAGAGGTTTCTATTTGAAACCTTGCCCCCCGTCTTTCAAGCCGAGCTCACCATCGATGCGCATGGCTTGGTCGTGGACTACCCCGGCTTGTTCCGGCGGCTGCCCTAGCGCAGTTTGATCGTGACGGCCATCGTCTCGTCGCGCACGTCGATGGCGGCGTCGGTGAAGTCCGGCGGGCCGAACTTGCCGCGCGCGTCGCGGCTGAAGCCGTAGTTTTCGCTGGGGATGCCGATCAGGTTGCGGTCCAGCTTGTCGTTCTGGTTCTCGTCCTGGTAGGCGAGCACCGCCCAGGTGCCTTTCGGCACGTTCTGTATCGTGACGACGGTGTCGTTGGCCTGCGCCGGCGCCGAGCCGCTGTACAGGCAATCCTTCAAAAAGCGTTCCTTGTCGCATACGGCGACATTCACCTTGCCTCTGCCGCCGACGACCGACGATACCTTCACCTCGATCGTGGCGGCCGATGCCGTGGCGGCCAGCACGACGGTGGAGATGAACAGCGATGGCTTGATCAGTGATTGCATGGGTTTCCTTTTCTTGGCTGCGTTGAATGGCAAAGGCGAGTCGCTGGCGCTGCGGAAATAGCGGCTATGGTAGGCTGTGTCCATCGCTGTTTTCACCAGCGCCTCCACCTGACCGACGATCGTAACGCCCCATGATATTGAACACGCTCATCGTCCTGATCACCATTGTGTTGATGGAATTGTTTTCTATTGTCGCGCACAAATATGTGATGCATGGTTTCGGTTGGGGATGGCACCGCTCGCACCATGAACCGCGCACCGGCTGGTTCGAGAAGAACGATCTGTATGCCGTCGTTTTCGCCGGGGTGGCAATCGCGCTGATTTATTTCGGTACCGAAGGCTATCACCCCCTCGAATGGATAGGCGCCGGCATGACCGCCTACGGTTTCCTGTACTTTGTCGCGCACGACGGCCTGGTTCACCGCCGCTGGCCGTTTCAATACACGCCCCGCAGCGGCTATCTGAAGCGGCTTTACCAGGCGCACCGCATGCACCACGCCGTCGAGGGCAAAGAGGGCGCGGTCTCGTTCGGATTCCTGTACGCGCCGCCGGTCGATGAACTCAAGCGTCAACTGCGCGTACTGCACGATGGCCCCCTGCGCCAACGTGGTCGGGCCGCTGCCACAACCCCCGCGGACGCGGCGACATCCGCCGAAGACGCGAAGTAAGCGCACTGGCGCCTCCCTTCGCCAGCAGCCACAGTTTGGTCGCGCGCGACGTGCCGACCCGCTCATCCCAGGCGTGCGCACCGCGCGCTTTGACGTTGATGCCGATCTGCCTGTACACATTGCGCGCCGTGGCGATGGCCCACGCGCAGCGCAGTGGCAGGGCGATGATGCCCTGGTTGGCCGAAGCGTAATACGGTTCGGCGTAGTCGACCAGCCGCGCCGCCACGACCGCCAAGGCCGCCCGGTGCTTGGGCAACGCCACTTCGTTCACAGGGATGCCCGCTTCGCGCAACCATTCGGCGGGTAAGTAGCAGCGCCCCATGTGCGCATCCTCCACGATGTCGCGCGCGATATTGGTCAGCTGAAAAGCCAGGCCAAGGTCGCAGGCGCGGTCCAGCACCGCCGGCTTGCTGGCGCCCATGATCGATGCCATCATCAGGCCGACCACGCCGGCCACGTGATAGCAGTAGCGCAGCGTGTCCTCGATGGTCTCGTAGCGCGCCTGTTCAACATCCATGGCGAAACCGGCCAGATGGTCGAAGGCGAAATGCGGTTCTATCTTGTGGCGCAGCGCCACCTCCTGGAACGCGGCGAAGGCGGGATCGGACATCTTTTCGCCGGCGTAGGCGCGCCGGGTCTGGTCTTCGAGTTCCGTCAGTTTTTCGGCGGCGTCGTCCTGCGCCAATTCCACCGCGCCGAAGCCCAGCTCCTGGCCATCGACCACGTCGTCGCAGTGCCGGCACCAGGCGTACAGCATCAACACGCTGCGCCTGACATCCGCCGGAAAGAGCTTCGCGGCGGCGGCGAAGCTTTTCGAGCCGACCTTGATGGTTTGGGTGGCGTGATCCAGCAAGGCTTCGCTCATCGCCCGAACTCCTCGATCATCAAACCGGCCGTCGCCTTGGCCGAGCCGATCACGCCCGGCACGCCGGCGCCGGGATGGGTGCCGGCGCCGACGAGGTACAGATTCGCCAGCTCGCTGTCGCGGTTGTGGGGGCGGAACCAGGCGCTCTGCGTCAGGATGGGCTCCAGCGAGAACGCAGAGCCGACGTGCGCATTGAGCTCGTCGCGGAAATCGAAAGGCGTGAAGATGCGGCTGGTGACCAGCTGGTCGCGCAGGCCGGGCATGTAGCGGCGCTCCAGGTATTCGAAGATGCGGTCGCGGTAGCGGGGGCCTTCGACTGTCCAGTCGATCGGCGCGTTGCCCAGGTGCGGCACCGGCGCCAGCACGTAGTGGCTGCCGCAGCCGGGTGGCGCCAGCGACGGATCGGTGATGCAGGGTGCATGCAGGTACAGCGAGAAATCGTCGGCCAAGTTTTTGCCGCCGAAGATGTCGGTGATCAGCTCCTTGTAGCGGGGTCCGAAACAGACGGTGTGGTGCTGCAGCTGGCTATGGTGGTGATTGAGCCCGAAGTACAGCACGAACAGCGAGTTGCTGAAGCGCTTTTTGCGCAGCGCGCCGGCCTTCGACGGGCCGCGCGGATGTTGTGACAGCAGGTCCGCGTACGTGTGAACGACGTCGGCGTTGGAGGCCACCGCCTGCGCCGGGAAGTGGCGTCCATCCGCCAGACACACGCCGTTGACGCGCGCGCCGCTCGCCTCGATCGCCGCCACATCGGCGTTCAGTTCGATACGGCCGCCGATGTCCTGGAACAGGCGCACCATGCCGTTCACCAGAGCGCCGGTGCCGCCGCGCGGGAACCACACGCCCCAGCGCCGCTCCAGCGCGTGGATCAGGGTGTAGATCGACGAGGTGGCGAACGGGTTGCCGCCGACCAGCAGCGAGTGGAAGGAGAACGCCTGCCGCAGATGATCGTTTTCGATGAACTTCGAGACGATGCTGTAGACGCTGCGCCAGGCCTGCAGCTTCGCCAGTTGCGGGCCGGCGGCGATCATGTCGCGGAACGACAGGAAGGGTACGGCGCCGAGTTTCAGGTAGCCTTCGTCGAACACCGCCTTGGAGTACGCCAGGAAGCGCTGGTAGCCCTGCACGTCGGCCGGGTTCAGGGCGTGGATCTGCCGGTCCAGCGATTCCTGGTCGTTGGCGTAGTCGAAATGGCTGCCGTCCTCCCAGCAAAGACGATAGAACGGCGCGACCGGCAGCATCTCGACGTAATCCGACAGGCGCTTGCCGGCGACGGTGAACAGCTCCTCGATCGCCGACGGATCGGTGATGACAGTGGGACCGGCGTCGAAAGTGAAGCCCTGGTCCTCGTACACGTAGGCGCGGCCGCCCGGCTTGTCGCGTTTTTCGAGCAGGGTGGTTTGAATCCCGCTCGCTTGCAGACGGATGGCCAGCGCCAGGCCGCCGAAGCCGGCGCCGACAACCACGGCCTGTTTTGTTTCGTTCATTCGGGTTTCCTGATTTGGTGGGGATGAATTTTGCGTGCGGCCGATATGGCCTGGCCGACCGGCACCGGTGGTTTTCCCGATAGCAGGCGTACCTTGTCGCCGAGGGTCGGACGGCCTGCGTAAAAGCGCGCGATCAGCGGCGCCGGCAAATGGTAGAAGCGTTGCATGACGCGCCAGCGGCTGTCGGCGTCGCCGGCCAGGAACAGCATGCGGTTGAGCAGCCGGAAGAAGCGCTGCCCGCGCCATTCGTGCAGCGCGGTCTGGCGCATGGCGTCGAATAATGCCGGGGCGCTCAAATCGTCGAGCGATGCGATCCGCTCGGCCAGCCGCACCGCGTGCGGCAGCGAATAGCCGGTCGTCGGGTGGAACAGGCCGGCCCGCAGCCCGGATGTCGGTTGCCCGTCCAGGTCCTGCCAGAATTGTTCGATATCGCCGGCCAGCACGATGGGCAGCGAACCGTGTTCCTCCCGGATGATCTCCTCGATGCGCCAGTTGCGCGAG
>Ga0207655_1001536_pt1 | contig 20891 bp, 20 predicted proteins | sample KBSM44metaG_FD_184398 | JGI IMG/M metagenome (GOLD analysis project Ga0207655, IMG submission 184398) | Miscanthus rhizosphere microbial communities from Kellogg Biological Station, Michigan, USA - KBS M4-4 metaG (SPAdes) (version 2) | ecosystem: Host-associated > Plants > Roots > Rhizosphere >... | reverse complement strand
CGGCCTCTTTCGCCGTCTTGACCACGGCGGTGCTGCCGTTGGCGTTGATGTTGCGCTTCAAATCGACCGCCAGCGGGGACGACTCGGGCAGACCCACATACATCGTCGGGAACGGCAGCGTGTAGTGGCCACCGTCGCCGCGCAGGTGGAAGCCGCACGCCGACACTGTCAGCGACACCGCCAGCACAATACCGCACAGGCGCGCGCGCTGAAACAACCGGGACCTGCTTGCCATGTTAGTCATCCGAGATCCGTCCGCTAATCTATTAAACAACGATGTTGACCAATTTGCCCGGCACGACGATGATCTTCTTCGGCGTGCCCTCGATGAATTTCCGTACCCCTTCGCTGGCCAGCGCCGCCGCCTCGATGGTGGCCTTGTCGGCGCCCTTGGCGACGACCACGCTGCCGCGCAGTTTGCCGTTCACCTGGATCATCATCTCGATCTCGGCCTGTTCCAGCGCGGCCGGGTCGACCTGCGGCCACTGGACGTTGAGGATGTCGCCGTGCGCCTTGCCGTAGCCCAGCTCCTCCCACAGCACGTGGGTGATGTGCGGGGCGACAGGGTTCAGCAAACGCAGGAAGATCGAGAAGCCCTCGGCCACCAGCGCGTTCGATTCGGCGCTGTCGTCCAGCTTTGCCGATTCGATCGTGTTGAGCATCTTCATGCAGGCCGAAACGACGGTGTTGTACTGGATGCGCTTGAGGTCATAGTCGGCCTGCTGCAGGATCTTGTGCAGTTCGCGGCGCAGGGTTTTCTGCGGCTCGGTGGTGGCCGGAGCCGATTTTCCTTCCGCTTGGCCGTTCAACGCCGCTTCGATGCGCGACGCCTGCGCGTAACCGAACGCCCACACGCGGCGCAGGAAGCGGTTGGCGCCTTCGACGCCGCTGCCCGACCATTCCAGCGTCTGCTCCGGCGGCGAGGCGAACATCGTGAACAGGCGCGCGGTGTCGGCGCCGTACTGGCCGATCTGCGCGGCCGGGTCGATGCCGTTGTTCTTCGACTTCGACATCTTCTCGGTGCCGCCGATCTGCACCGGCTGGCCGTCGTCCTTGGACACGGCGCCTTGCGGGCGGCCCTTGTCGTCCAGCGTCACTTCGACATCGGCGGGGTTGAACCAGGTCTTCTTGCCCGCGTCGTCCTCGCGGAAGTAGGTCTCGTTCAGCACCATGCCCTGCGTCAGCAGGTTGGTGAACGGCTCGTCGAACTTGACGATGCCGAAGTCGCGCATCACCTTGGTCCAGAAGCGCGCGTACAGCAGGTGCAGCACGGCGTGCTCGATGCCGCCGATGTACTGGTCCATCGGCATCCAGTAATCGTTGCGCTCGTCGACCATCGACGCGTTCGCGCCCGGCGACGTATAGCGCATGTAGTACCACGACGAATCGACGAAGGTGTCCATGGTGTCGGTCTCGCGGCGCGCCGGCTTGCCGCACTGCGGGCAGTCGCACTTGAGGAAGGCTTCGTACTTGTTCAGCGGATTGCCGCTGCCGTCCGGCACGCAGTCTTCCGGCAGCACCACCGGCAGGTCTTTTTCCGGCACCGGCACCGAGCCGCAATCGGCGCAGTTGATCATCGGGATAGGCGTGCCCCAGTAGCGCTGGCGCGAGATGCCCCAGTCGCGCAGGCGGAAGGTGATCTTCTTCTCGCCCAGTCCCTTGGCGGCCATGTCGGCGGCCACCGCGTCGACCGCGTCGGCGTAGGACAGGCCGTCGTACTTGCCAGAGTTGGTGACGATCGAGACGGCCTTGTCGCCGTACCACTCCTGCCATGCCTCGGTCGAGAATTCCTGGCCTTCGGCCTTGATCACCTGCTTGATCGGCAGGTTGTATTTTTTGGCGAAGGCGAAATCGCGCTCGTCGTGCGCCGGCACGCCCATGACGGCGCCGTCGCCGTAGGTGATCAACACGTAGTTGCCGACCCAGACCTCGACCTGCTCGCCGGTCAGCGGATGGGTGACGAACAGGCCGGTCGGCATGCCCTTCTTCTCCATCGTCGCCATGTCGGCCTCGATCACGGAACCCAGTTTGCACTCGGCGTTGAAGGCCGCCAGCTCGGGGTTGGTCCGCGCGGCGTGGATCGCCAGCGGATGCTCGGCCGCCACGGCGCAGAAGGTCACGCCCATGATCGTGTCCGGGCGGGTGGTGAAGACGTACATTTTGCCGTCCTGGATCAACTGGCCGTCGGCGTCCTTGATCTCATGCGGGAAGGCGAAGCGCACGCCGGTCGACTTGCCGATCCAGTTGGCCTGCATGGTGCGCACACGCTCCGGCCAGCCGGGCAGCTTGCTGTCGACGTGCTCCAGCAACTCGTCGGCGTAGTCGGTGATGCGGGCGTAGTACATCGGGATCTCGCGCTTTTCGATCAGCGCGCCCGAACGCCAGCCGCGGCCGTCGATGACCTGCTCGTTGGCCAGCACGGTCTGGTCGATCGGGTCCCAGTTCACGGTGCCGGTCTTTTTGTAGATGATGCCTTTTTCGAGCATCTTCAGGAACATCCACTGGTTCCACTTGTAGTATTCCGGCTTGCAGGCGGTCATCTCGCGCGACCAGTCGATCGCCAGGCCCATGGACTCCATCTGCTCGCGCATGTGGGCGATGTTCGAATAGGTCCACTGCGCCGGCGGCACGTTGTTGGCCATCGCCGCGTTTTCCGCCGGCATGCCGAACGCGTCCCAGCCCATCGGCATCAGCACGTTGTAGCCGTTCATGCGCAGGTAGCGGTACATCACGTCGTTGATCGTATAGTTGCGGACGTGGCCCATGTGCAGTTTGCCCGATGGGTAAGGCAGCATCGAACAGGCGTAGTACTTCCCTTTCGGGAAACGCGGGTCGTGCTCGACGGCTTTATAGGCGTCGATGGCCTTCCAGTGGGATTGCGCGGCTTGTTCTACGTCGGCGGGACTATATTTATCTTGCATGGTGGTGTGCGGCCGGCGTGGCCCGGCAAAAAAGGAATATGAACCGGACATTATACTGGCTCAACCGCCTCCAGCGCACGAGAGTGGCCCCTGGGCGCCGTCCAGACGGTAAGATAACCGCATGCTTTACCGCGAATACCCTCCCCACCCGGCTTTAAGCGCCCATGTCGACTGCATGTGGACGGCGCGCGTGCTCGCCGTCGCGCCCGGGCGGGCGCATACGCACCGGGTGCTGCCCGATAACTGCGTCGACATCCTGTGGCAGGACGGCGGCCAGCCGGCTTTCGCCGTCGGCATGATGAGCACCGCCATCCAGGTGGCCAGCGCCGGGCCGGTGGGCACGGTGGCGGTGCGCTTCAAGCCGGGTGCGGCCGGGGCGTTTCTGGCCACGCCGCTGCACGCGCTGACCGATCAGCGGGCCGATATCGACCTGCTGTGGGGACGGAGCGACGCCGAGCGGCTGGCGGACGCGTTGTGGACCCGTGAGCTCTCCGACCGCGAACGTATTGCATTAATTGAAACACAGTTGTTGCGGCGGCTGCGCGATGTCGACCCCATGGCCGGCGGCGGAGCGCTGATCCGGAGCGCCCTGGGCGTGCTCGATGCCAGTGCCGGCGCCGTGCGGATCGACGATCTGGCGACGCAATTAGGCGTATCGCGCCAGCACCTGGCGGTGCAGTTCCGCGCGCGGGTCGGACTGTCGCCCAAGTTGTATGCCCGCATTTGCCGCTTCCGCCGGGCGACGGCTGCGCTGAAAGCGTCGCCCACGCCGGATTGGGCGCGGCTGGCGCTCGAATGCGGCTACTTCGACCAGTCGCACCTGATCCACGATTTCCAGGAATTCGCCGGTAGCGCGCCGGAGCGCTTTTTAGGCGCCGCCTAGTCATTCAGCTTCCATTTTTACAATCGCCGGCGCCGCGCATATGCCAAGATGGTGTTTTAGACATCGCTATGGAGACTATCATCATGATCAAGGGACTGCGCACGTTGGTTTACCCGGTGGCCGATCTGGCGGCCGCCAAGGAGTGGTACGCGAAGGTGTTCGACACGGCGCCCTACTTCGACCAGCCGTTTTATGTCGGCTTCAGCGTCGGCGGCTTTGAACTGGGATTGATTCCGGATGGCCGGGCGGCGACGGCCGGCGGCATGGTGTACTGGGGCGTCGACGACATCCAGGCGGAAGTCGACCGCATCGTGGCGCTGGGCGCGACCATCCACGGCGCCGTCCAGGATGTCGGCGAAAACATCAAGACCGTCGAATTGGCGGACCCGTTCGGCAATTTGTTGTGCCTGATTTACAACCCGCATTTCGACCTGAAAGAGGTACGCTGACGCCCAGGGTTGGCGGTTTGTGGCAAACTACGCCCCTTCGAAAAGAAAGAGGTAGTCCATGTCCCGCCGTAACGCCAATATGATCAAGTCGCCCGAGCAAATCGTCATGGCGCGTGTCGCCGCCCAGCTGGCGGCCGACGTGCTGACGATGATCGGCCCGCACATCAAGGCCGGCGTGACGACGGCCTACCTCGACCAGCTGTGCAACGACTACATCGTCAACGTGCAGAAGGTCATCCCGGCCAACGTCGGCTACGGCGGCTTCCCGGCCACCGTGTGCAGCTCGATCAACCACGTCGTCTGCCACGGCATCCCCTCGCCCGAGGAAGTGCTCAAGGACGGCGACATCATCAACATCGACGTGGCCGTCATCAAAGATGGCTGGCACGGCGACACCAGCCGCATGTACTACGTCGGCGAACCGTCGAAGGCGGCGCGCAAGCTGGTCGAGACGACCTACGCGGCGATGTGGGCCGGCATCCGCGCCGTCAAGCCGCGCGCGACCCTGGGCGACGTCGGTTTCGCGATCCAGACGGTGGCGGAGAAGGCCGGCTTCAGCGTGGTGCTCGATTACTGCGGCCACGGTATCGGCCAGGTCTACCACGAGGAGCCGCAGGTGACGCATTACGGCCGCCCGGGCCAGGGCGTGGTGCTCAAGCCGGGCATGCTGTTTACGATCGAGCCGATGATCAATGCCGGCCGCGCGGCCACGAAGGAGCTGGACGACGGCTGGACCGTCGAGACGCGCGACAAATCGTTGTCGGCGCAGTGGGAACACATGGTGCTCGCCGGTCTCGCCGGGTTCGAGGTGTTGACCTTGGCGCCCGGCGAGACCGGCGCCAAGGCGCAGATCCCGATCGTGGGTTAATTCCCGTTATTTCAACGTCAGCTTCAACGCCGGCTTCTCGCCGTAATCCTCATACCGCTCGTTGATGCCGGCCACGCAGTACGTCACCTCTTCCAGGATATCCGGCGCTGCGGCCTTCATCGCGTCGGCGTCCTTGATGACGATCTCCAGCACCTCGTTGGGCTTGAGGCGGAATTTGCTCATGCCGTCGTCGTCGCGCAGATAGCTCAGGCAATCGACCCACGCGTCCATCGTCGCGCCATACGTGTCGGGAAAGCCCATCGCCGCCTTGCAGGCCGCGTGGAAGCTGCTCATATCGGTGATCGCCGCGCCGTTCAATTCTGCGGTTGCCATTATTTTTGCTCTTTCTTCGGGTCCGTCACGAACCCCAGTTTCGTTAATCCATTGGTCTGCGCCGCCGCCATCACCTGCGCCACCACTTCGTAGCGGGTGTCCTTGTCGGCGCGCAGCTGCAGCTCCGGCTGCGGATCCTGCCTGGCCGCTTCGACCAGGCGCGCCTCCAGCGCCTCCCGCTCGATCGGCTCGTTGTTCCAGAATATCTTGCCCTTGCCGTCGATCGCCAGGGTGACGGTGGCCGCCTCGGCCTGCTGCTGGCTGGCGGGCGCCTGCGCCTTCGGCAGGTCGAGCTTGACCGCGCTGGTGAACATCGGCGCGCTCAGGATGAAGATCACCAGCAGCACCAGCATCACGTCGACCATCGGCGTGACGTTGATGTCGGACATCGGTCCCGGCTGGCGGTGGTGGTTGAATGCGCCAAAGCTCATGTTTGCTCCAGGCTCAGAGTGAGTAGGTACTTACTTAACTATTTGCCGGCGCGCGCACCGGTCGTCAAATAGGCGTGCAGGTCGTGCGCGAACGCGTCCAGCTCCGCCAGCGTCAGGCGGTTGACGCGGTTGAAGGCGTTAAACGCCAGCACCGCCGGAATCGCCACCGTCAGGCCGATCGCGGTCATGACCAGCGCCTCGCCGACCGGGCCGGCCACTTTGTCGATCTGCACGGTGCCGTTGGCCGAGACGTTGGCCAGCGCGTGGTAAATGCCCCAGACGGTGCCCAGCAGGCCGACGAACGGCGCGGTCGCGCCGATCGACGCCAGCACGGTCAGGCCGCCTTCGAGGCGGTTGGTCGAGCGCTGGATCGCCACGCGCAGCACGCGCGTGACCTGCGCGGCGCGGTCCATCTCGCCGCCCAGCGACGGCCGCTCGGCCACCTTGATTTGCGCGGCGCCCTGCTGCGCCAGCGGCAGGTAGATTTTTTCCGGGTCGGCCAGCTCCAGCGTGGCGACGCCGTCCTGCATCGTCGGCGCGTCCCAGAAAGCCTGCACGGCCGGGGAGCCGCGGCGCACGCGCCAGGCGGCGAAGGCCTTCGATAGGATGAAGAACCAGCTCACCAGCGACATCGCCAGCAGCACGAACGCCACCGCGTGGCTGATGCCGTCACCCTGCTCCCAGTAATGGGCCAGGGTGAACTGGTTGGCGACGGCGGGCGTCATCCGTTCAGCGACAGCACGTCATACATGTCGAACAAACCGGTCGGCTTGTCGGCCAGGAAGCGGCAGGCGCGCAGCGCGCCGTGCGCGTAGGTCGCGCGGCTGCTCGATTTGTGGCTGATTTCGATGCGCTCGCCGATGCCGGCGAACAGCACGGTGTGGTCGCCGACGATGTCGCCGCCACGGATGGTGGCAAAGCCGATCGACGACGGGTCGCGCTCGCCGGTCACGCCTTCGCGCGCGTAGACCGCGCACTCCTTCAGGTCGCGGCCCAGCGCGCCGGCGATCACTTCGCCCATCTTCAGCGCGGTGCCGGACGGGGCGTCGACCTTGAAGCGGTGGTGCGCCTCGATCACTTCGATGTCGTAGCCGGTCGACAGCGCCTTGGCGGCCTGCTCGAGCAGCTTCATCGTGACATTGACGCCGACGCTGAAGTTGGGCGAGAACACGATCGCGGTTTTCTTGGCCGCTTCGGCGATGGCGGCCTTGCCGGCGTCGTCGAAACCGGTGGTGCCGATGACCAGTTTGATGCCGTGCTCGGCGCAGTAGGCCAGATGCTCGAGCGTGCCCTCGGGACGGGTGAAGTCGATCAGGTACTGGGCGCCGGCCAGGCCTTGCGACAGGTCCGATTGCACCAGCACGCCGCCCGGCTTGCCGAGGAAGGCGGCGGCGTCGCTGCCGACGCCGGCCGAACCGGCGCGGTCCAGGGCGCCGGCCAGGCGCGCGTCCGGCGCGTTCTCGACGGCTTCGATCAGGATGCGGCCCATGCGGCCACTCGCGCCGGCGATGGCGATATTCATTGCGGTCATGCGTGCTTCCTTAATTTTTCTGGTTGCCCACCGTCACGCCCACCGGGGCGGGCGCGGCGTTGTCGCTCCCCGTCGTCGTCGGCGGCGGCACGCTCGACGCAGGCTTGTTGTCGGGGGCGTCGGGATTTTTCTTGATCTTCGGCGCCGGGCCGGCGATGCGGGCGATGTATTCTTTTTCGGTCGGCAGGTTGCCGCCTTCCCAGCGCGCGACCTTGCCGTCGTTGTCGAAGAAGACGATGACGCGGCTGGTGGTGACCTCGCCGTTGCCCTTGGCCATGCGGAACGCGTAGTCCCAGCGGTTGGCGTGGAACGGGTCGGTCAGCAGCGCGGTGCCGAAGATGAAGCGAACCTGGTCGCGCGTCATGCCGACTTTCAATTGCGCCAACATTTCCTCGGATACAAAGTTACCTTGCTGGATGTCGGGACGGTATGGCGAGAAGAACCACATGAACTTTTGCAGCGGCGTGATGGTGGTCGTTTGCGCGCCCTTGCTGGCGTCCAGGGTGGTCCCGGTTTCCTTGACCTCGTTCGATTTCTCGCCCAGGGTGGTGTTGGAAGCACAGCCGCCGGCGGCCAGCGCGACGCAGACGGCGCCTGCGAGCAACGGAGCACGGCGGGTAAAACGGTGCGACAAAGACTGCAATAAAGCCGGGGTGACGCGCATAAGTGTCCTCAATCTGGTCAAGCGGAAATGCCGAAAAACGCTATATCATAAAGCACATGGTGCGAGATGGGGCCGCGCGGGCACGCGAAGTGACAGCATTATCCTGTAAAACAGGGCTTATGTCCTTGTTTTGCAAGGCGCAAGTGTAAATGTTTGCAAACGCCGGCGGGGCCGCGCGGCCGGCGGCCGCAGTAAGCTGGCGGCATTCAGGTGGCGACAATCAGTGCGGCGGGTCGCGGAGTGCGTTAAACTGTGGGCTAGCTATCGCCAACCAGAATAAGAGTGTCCACCATGGGTAACAATCCAACCGATCTGAAGGCCAGCGGCCTCAAAGCCACGCTGCCTCGCCTTAAAATCCTGGACATCTTCCAGAACAGCGAGGTTCGCCACCTGACGGCCGAGGATGTCTACAAGATCCTGCTGGCCGACAATATGGACGTCGGCCTGGCCACCGTCTACCGCGTGCTGACCCAGTTCGAGCAAGCCGGCCTGCTGAACCGCAACCACTTTGAAACCGGCAAGGCCATCTTCGAGCTCAACGAGGGATCGCACCACGACCACCTGGTCTGCCTCGACTGCGGCCGTGTGGAAGAGTTCTTCGACGAAGAGATCGAAACGCGCCAGCAGATGGTCGCCAAGGAGCGCGGCTTCAAGATCGCCGAGCACGCGCTGGCGATCTACGGCAACTGCATCAAGACCGCCTGCCCGCACCGGCCGTAAAATTAACCCTGTACAGCGGGGTCGTACCCCGTACGGGTTACGACCCCAGACTGCACGCTATGCGGGTTGGAATTAATTATGGCTCAACGCGTTCGACAGTAACTTGGCCGTGATATCGACGATCGGTATCACGCGCTCATAGGCCATGCGGGTCGGGCCGATCACCCCCAAGGTGCCGACGATCTTGCCGTTGGCCATGTACGGCGCGGTCACCACGCTCATCTCGTCCATCGGCACCAGGCTCGATTCGCCGCCGATATAAATCTGCACGCCGCTGGCCTTGCTCGACACGTCGAGCAGCTGCATCAAGCCCGTCTTTTGCTCGAACATGTCGAACATCTGCCGCAGCGACGTCATGTTCGACGACAAATCGCTGACCGACAACAGATTGCGCTCGCCGGCGATGACCATGTCGTCCGAGTTGTCCGCCATCGCCTCGCTGCCCGCCTCCACCGCCGCCTGCATCAGCCGGCCCATATCGTCGCGCAACTGCCGCACCTCGGCCTGCAATCGCGTGTGCACCTCGTCGAAGGCCAGGCCGCCGTAGTTCTGGTTGATATAGTTGGCCGACTGGATCAGCTGCGTGGGGCTGTAGTCGACATCGGTCAACAGCAGGCGGTTTTGCACGTCGCCGGTGGGACCGACGATCACCAGCAGGATGCGCTTCTCGCCCAGCCGCAGGAATTCGATCTGCTGGAACACCGATTCACGGCGCGGGCTGAGCACGACGCCGGCGAACTGCGACAGCGACGACAGCATCTGCGCCGCGTTGGAGATCATCTTCTGCGGCTGCGGCGCCTGCAGGCGCATGCGGCCCTCGACCGATTGCTCGTCCAGATGCTGCACCGTCAGCAGCGTGTCGACAAAGATGCGGTAGCCGCGCGGCGTCGGCACCCGGCCGGCCGAGGTGTGCGGACTGGCGACGTAGCCGAGCTCCTCGAGGTCGGCCATGATGTTGCGGATCGTCGCCGGCGACAGATCCAGCCCGGAGATCTTGGAGAGCGCGCGCGAGCCGACCGGTTGGCCGTCCGCGATATAGCGTTCCACCAGGGCTTTGAGCAGGGTTTGAGCGCGTGTGTCGAGTTGCATACTGTATATCTTATTTGCCGAGAGTTGCCGTATTTGCCTATTATGCACGCTATGCGCCGGCCGGGGGCTGTCGTGTGACAGCAATCCGGCATCTAGACCGGCGGCCGGTCCTTCGCTTGCTCCCCCAGTTGCTCCTTCAGCCACGCCAGCAGGTCGTGGAAATCGGCGCAAATGGCGTCCGGCGCGATGCCGGCGTCGACGTGGGCGGTGCTGCCGGTGCGGTTCATCCACACCGCCCGCATGCCCACCGACTGCGCGCCGCGCACGTCCAGCCGCAGGTCGTCGCCGACATAGACGGCGTCGGCCGGCGCCACGCCCATCGCCTCGCACGCGGCCAGGAAGATGGACGGGTCGGGCTTGGCGCGGCCGAAGCGGGCCGACGCCAGCGCCACTTCGAAATGGTGGTGCAAACCGATGACTTCAAGGTCGGCGTTGCCGTTGGTGATCACGCCCAGCCGCAGCATGCCGCCCAGCTCGGCGAGCACCGGCGCCACGTCGTCGAACAAGGTGACCGCGTTGCGCAGCACGTTGAAGTGTTGCATCGCGCCGTCGATGTGGGACGCATCCTCGCCGGTTTCGGCGAACACGGCCTCGAGCGCGACGCGGCGCAGCCGGTACAGATCGGCCGTCAGCTCAGGCTGTTTTTCCAGCAGGGCCAGGCGCAGCGCGCGCAGCGCCTCGACCGAATACTTGCTCGTCACGGCGGGCGCGCGCTCGGCCAGCCACGCGTGCCAGCCGGTTTCAGCGGCCGCGATGACCGGGCCGATCGGCCACAGGGTGTCGTCGAGATCGAACAGCAGGGCTTGCGGTGGGCGTGGCGTCATGGGCGGCAAAAATGAGTGGAGTCCGGGCTATTGTCGCACCGATCGCGTTCTGGTCGCACGCCGCCTTGCGCCAGTCCCTAACAAGCTGTTACATCCATTGGGGGGACTGGTGTTACCAAATGCACTAAAATACGGGGCAAATCCGTGTAAGATGCTGCACCCGTGCGTGCTGCCGGCCCTATTCGTTTTGGAGAAGATTTTATGAAAAGTGTGTATCCGCGTGCGGGCCTGGCCCTGCTGTGTGCCGTTGTCCTGAGCGCCTGCGGCGGCAGTGGCGGCGGCAGCATGTATCTGCAGGGCAGTATTGGCGGCTTGACCAGACCGGGCCTGGTGCTGATCAACGTACCCACCGGTGAAAAGATCACCATCGCCGCCGGCGCGACCGGGTTCCAGTTCACACGCCTGATTGCGGTCGACGAATCGTTCGAAATCAAGGTCGACACCAAGCCCGACGGCGCAGACTGCATCGTCACCGATGGCAAGAACAAGGCCAACTCCTTCACTTCGTATCGGACCGTGGTCAGCTGCACCACCAATCCGTGGGTGCTCAGCGGCAAAGTGCAGGGCCTGGCCGACGACGGCGTGGCCGGCACCAACGACGGCGTCACGCTGGCTAACGGCCCGGACACCGTGTATATCGCACCGCCCGCGAAGGCCGGCGACGACGTCGCGTTCTCCTTCGCCAATACGGTCGGCCAGGGTTCGCCCTACGGCGTGACCGTGCTGGCGCAGCCGTCCAACCGCACCTGCTCGCTCACCGCGCCCGTCACCAACTCGGTACCCGGCGCCGGAGTGATGCCGGCCGGCAATGACAACCGATTGGTCGTCAATTGCGTCGCAAAATAACTACACCGCGGGCGTCAGCTCGATCTTTGGAGAATTACATGAAATTATCGTATCTGGGCGCCATCGTGGCGGTGAGCGCGGCGGTCCTGCTGGCCGGCTGCGGCGGCAAGGCGCAATACACGGTGCAGGGCACGATCAGCGGACTGGCCACGCCAGGCCTCCAGTTGAGCAATGGCGGCGAGACCATTTCCATCCCGGCCGGCGCGACCACCTTCGCGTTCCCGCGCCAGATCGGCTACGGCACCAGCTACAACGTCACGTTCGCCCAGCAGCCTGAACATATGATTTGCCAGTTCACCTCCATCAACACCGGCTCGGCCGGCCAGACGGTGGCGATCTCGGTGGGCATCTCGTGCGCGCGCAGGGCGTATTCGCTGGGCGGTCAGTTCACCGGCCTGTCCCAGGTGCAGGCGAACGGCACCACCGCCGCCACGGCACGCACCGTGACCCTGTTGAACGGTTCGGCCGGCGGCCAGGTCACCCTGACCAGCCCGGCCGACGGCACCGGCGCCGGCGATTTCGCGTTCAGCGCCGCCGTGGCGGACGGCCAGTCGTATGGCGTCACCATCCACCCGGACGCCACCCTGAGCTCGACCGACATCACCTGCACGGTGAAAAACGGCGTGGGCGTCATGGGCGAGGCGGCCGTGACCAACCTGCTGGTGGAATGCAAACCGAAGTAAACGCAGCATGGGGAGACGACAGATATTCACATATCTGATGTTTGATATGTGAAAAATAAAGTGGCGTGATATACCGCGACGCACCATACTGTACTTGTCTCCTCCACTTCTTGCAAAGGAATTGGATTTAGCCCGCTTTAACCAGCGGGCTTTTTTTTTGCCTGTCGCTTTTAAAAAGAAAAACAGCGGGGGTCAGTGCCGACATTCGGACACCGCCACAACCGTACAGCTGGACTTAAAGACGGGGTCGTGTCCGAATGTCGGCACTGACCCCGGTGGGGTTATTTGAGGAGGTTGGCGAGGGCGACGTACTGGGCCAGGCCGACCGTTTCCGGACGGTGGGTCGGGTCGATGCCCGCTTCGACGATCTGCGCTTCCGTGAACATGCCGGCCAGGCAGTTGCGGATCACCTTGCGGCGCTGCGAGAACGCCTTCAACACCACCGCCTCCAGCGTGGCGCCGTCGCACGGCAGCGGGTTGGCCACCGGGATCATGCGCACGATCGCCGATTCGACCTTCGGCGGCGGATCGAACGCTTCCGGCGGCACCACGAACAGCAGCGACATGTCGTAGCGCCACTGCAGCATCACCGACAGGCGGCCGTAGGTCTTGCTGCCCGGCTCGGCCACCATGCGCTCGACCACTTCCTTTTGCAGCATGAAGTGCTGGTCCTTGACCAGCGGCGCGAACGTGGCCAGGTGGAACAGCAACGGGCTGGAGATGTTGTACGGCAGGTTGCCGACGATGCGCAGCTTCTGCCCTTCCGGCACCGGGATCGTGCCGTAGTCGAACTTGAGCGCGTCGCCGGCGTGGATCGTCAGCTTGGCCGGGTTGTAGGTCTTTTCCAGACGCGCGACCAGGTCGCGGTCGAGCTCGACGACGTGCATCATCTTGAGCGTGCGCATCAACTGCTCGGTCATGGCGCCCAGGCCGGGGCCGATCTCGACCATGGCGTCGTCCGGCGCCGGCGCGATCGCCTCGGTGATGCTCGACAGGACGTACTTGTCGTGCAGGAAGTTCTGGCCAAAGCGTTTGCGGGCTACGTGTTTCATGGTTGTTCTTTTATTGAGTGAATTTTAAGGGCCGGCGACGGCGTCGGCCATCGCCAGCGCGGTGGCGATGGCCGCCTCCATGCTGCCGCAGTCGGCCAGGCCGAGGCCTTGCGCGGCCAGGTCGAGCGCCGTGCCGTGGTCGACCGAGGTGCGGATCAGCGGCAGGCCGAGCGTGATGTTGACGCCCTGCCCGAACGTGGCGTATTTCAGGACCGGCAGGCCCTGGTCGTGGTACATGGCCAGCACGCAGTCGGCGTCCTTCAGGTACTTGGGCTGGAACAGCGTGTCGGCCGGATACGGGCCGCGGGCGTCGATGCCGCGCGCCCGGGCCGCCGCGATGGCCGGCGCGATGACGTCGATGTCCTCGCGCCCCAGGTAGCCGCCCTCGCCCGCGTGCGGGTTCAGGCCGCACAGCAGGATGCGCGGGGCGGCGAGGCCGAATTTGGTTTTGAGGTCGTGGTCGATGATGTCGAGCACGCGCGCCAATCCTTCCCGCGTGAGGGCGGCGGCGACGTCCTTGAGCGCCAGGTGGGTGGTGGCGAGCGCCACCCGCAGCGGCGGCGGCACGGTTCCGCCGGCCGGGGCCGGCGGCTGGCCGGCCAGCATCATCACCACTTGCGCGGTGCCGGTGCGGTCGGCGAAGTATTCGGTGTGGCCGGAGAAGGGGACGCCGGCATCGTTGATGGTGCTCTTTTGCAGCGGCGCGGTGACGACCGCCTCGAACCAGCCGGCGCGCACGCCTTCGATGGCCGCGTCCAACGTGGCCAGCACGGCGCGGCCGTTGGCCTTGTCCAGTTGGCCCGGCACGACGTGGGCGTCGAGCGGGACGTCGATCACGCTGATCCGTTCGGGGCCGAAATGCGGCAGGCCGCCGTTGCGCACCGCCTGCAGCGACAGCGCCGACAGCCGGATGGCCGGGTCGATGTCGGCGGCGATCATGGACAGAAACGCGGCGTCGCCCAGCAGCACGCAATCGACCTCGTGCCGGCGCGCCCAGGCGGCGCGGATCGAGATTTCCGGGCCGATGCCGGCCGGCTCGCCGACGGTGACGGCCAGCACCGGCCGCCCCCGGCGGGCGCGGGACACGGGGGCCGCCTCTGGGCGCCCGGTGGATGAAGTGGCGCCCATGCGTGCTCCCTTGATTGGCGGATTACTGTTTCGCGGCCGCCGCGGCGGCGGCGCCCTCTTCGGTGCGGAACTCGACGTAGGCGCGGTCGCGCACCTCGCGCTGCCAGCTCTCGGCCGCCTCCTCCATCTTGCGTTCGCGGATGGCCTGGCGCGCGTTGTTGCGCTCGCGCTCCTTGGAGACATCGTCGCTCTTGCGCTCGAGCACCTCGATCAGGTGCACGCCGAAGCTGGTCTCGACCGGCTGCGACACCTCGCCGATCTTGAGGTTGTTCATCGCGGCCTCGAACTCGGGCATCGTGTCGCCCGGATACAGCCAGCCCAGGTCGCCGCCCTTGGCGGCCGAGCCGTCGTTCGACACCAGCCGCGCCAGGTCCTCGAACTTGGCGGCGTTGTTGTCGAGGCGTTCCTTCAGTTCGGCCAGCTTGCGCTCGGCGTCGGCCGCGCTCATGGTCGGCGTGACCTTGATCAGGATGTGGCGCGCGTGGGTCTGCTGCACCGACTGGGCGGCCTGCGCCTCGGCCACGCTGCGGCGGTCGACCGCCTTCAGGATGTGGAAGGCGCCGGTGCTTTTGATGATCGGCGTGACCTGGCCCGGTTTGAGCTTGCCCAGCGCCTCGGCGAACACCGGCGGCAGCCGCTCGGGCAGGCGCCAGCCGACCGCGCCGCCATCCAGCGCGTCGCTGGCGTCCGAGTAGGTGGCGGCCATCTTGGCGAAGTCGGCGCCGGTGCGCAGCTGGCGCATCACTTCCTCGGCGCGCGCGCGGCGCTGGGCGATCACCTCGGCCGTGGCGTTGTCCGGGATGCGCACCATGATTTGCGCGATGTTGATCTCGAACTGCTCGGCGGCGGCGGCCTTCTCGGCGGCCAGGAAGCTGTCGACCTCGGCGTCGGAGATCTGGATCTTGGAGTCGACCTCGTGCTCGCGCAGGCGCTGCATGATGATCTCCTCGCGGATCTCCTCGCGGAACGACGCGAACGGCGTGCCATCCTTTTCCATCTGGTTGCGCAAGTCCTGCACGCTGAGCTTTTGCGCCTCGGCGATGCGGCCGATCGCGCGGTCGAGCTGGGTGTCGTCGACGCGCACGCCCATCTCCTTGGCCATCTGCAACTGGGCGCGCTCGACGATCATGCGCTCGAGCAGCTGGCGCTGCAGGTCGGCGGCGGCCGGCATCTGCACGTTCTGCGCCTTCATGCGGGCGGTGACGGCCTTGATGCGGTTGGCCAGCTCGCGCTGGGTGATGACGTCGTCGTTGACGACGACGACGATGGAGTCGATGGCGACGTTGCTCGACGAGCCGGGCGGAATGAAGCCCTTGCCGTCGGCCTTGGCCTCCGTCTTGGCGGCGGCCGCGCCGGTGGCGGTGGCGGCGTTGGCGGCCGGGGTGGCGACGGCCGGGGCGGCCGGCGCCGGCGCCGGTTTTTTCGAGAACAGGCTGCAACCGCCGAGGGCGGTGGTGCACAACAGGACGGCGAGTAGCTTCATTTGGTACATACTGGCATTACGCATGGTAGAACGCTCATAAGTCAGGTGTAAAAAAAATCAAAAGGCGCGCGCCCCGGCCAGGGGACGGCGGCGCGCGCCCGGATGCCTTGCTTTAGCGGCCGTAGCCCTCGTTCAAACGCTGATACCCCGGAATACTGTTTTTCATCGCCTCGATCGGGCTGCCCACGCCCAGGTGCGACAGGCCGTTGAGCTCGAGCTGGAAGAAGATCGGCGTCGACGTCGTCGTCGACGTCGTCACGAAGCGCTGCCCGCCGACCCGGAACACCCAGCAGTCGGCCTTGTATTCGAGACCGATCAGGCTCTCGAGGATTTTACTGTTCTGCATGGAGTAGCTGACCCGGCCGACGCCATACCAGCGCTTGAAGATCGGCCACTGGCTGGAGATCTCGAGGTTCTTGAAGTTGTCGCGCAGGTAGCGGTAGCCGACGTTGAGCACTTTTTTCGGCGCCGGGATCCATTGCGCCGTGTAGCTTTGCGACACCACCCGGCTCTGGCTCGGATTGTACTGCAGCGCGCTGTCGAAGCCCCAGTGCTCCGAGATGCGGCCGTTGGCGGCGAGCAGGATGTCGGAGCGGGCCTCGCTCACCGGCGTGCTCGAGGCCAGCTGCACGCGCTGGTCCTCGAAGTAGAAGCGCTGGCCGAACGCCAGGCGCAGCTGCTCGGCGCCGGCGGCGTCGAGGAAGCGCGACACCAGCGCGGCGGTGAGCTGGTTGGCGTCGCCGATGCGGTCCGAGCCGACGAAGCGGTTCTCGCTGAAGATCTGGCTGAAGTTGAACGTGGCCGCGTCGGTGTCGAAGGTCGGGAACTGGCTCTGGTCGCGGTACGGCGTCTTGACGTAGAACAGCCGCGGCTCGAGCGTTTGCGTCATCTCCTTGTTCTGGAACTTGACGTCGCGCTCGAACACCAGGCCGGAGTCGAGCGAGACGGTCGGCACCACGCGCGACAGGTTGCGCGACGACTGCGCGCCGTAGCTGTCGAGCGAGTAGCTGGCCAGGTTGACCATGACCTTGGGCGTGATGAAGTAGCTGGGGCCGACGATCGGATAGCTCAGCTGCGGAATGCCCACCAGGCGCGTGCCGTTGATCTGGGTCGGGTGGCTAAATCGGGTCAGCTCGCTGTCGAAGGCCCAGTCGAAGCCGCCGAGCACGTCGTACTGGCCGGCGTGGAAGTTGATCGCCGGCAGGCGGTCGTACGGGCGCGTGACGAACAGCGACTGGTCGATCACCGAGGCCGGGTCCTGCAGCACCTGGTATTTCTGCACGCGCGCGGTCAGGGTCCAGATGTCGCCGTGGTAGTCGGTGCGCAGCTCGCGCAGCAATTGGCGCTCGGTCGAACTCGAGACGGTCTTGGAGAAGTCGTTCGGATAATTGTTGTCCGACGACGCGCGCAGGCTCCACGAGAACGCCCAGTCCTCGGTGATGTCCTGTTTGTGGCTCGACCGGACGGTCCAGCGGTCGGTCGAGCCGCCCGGTTTCTCGGGCACGTATTTCTTATCGTGCGGCAGGTACTCGGCGTAGGTGTCGCCCTGGTACAGGCCGCCCTCGGTCTCGCCCATGTAACGCCCGTGCACGCCGAGCTGGAAGCCGCGCCGCGCGATGATCTTGGGGAACAGGGTCAGGTCGCGGTTGGGGGCGATGTTGAAGTAGTACGGCACCACCAGCTCGGGGCCGGTACGCGAGCCCACGCCGGGCGTCGGCGAGAGCCAGCCGGAGCGGCGCGCGCCCGACAGCGAGAACGACAGCGCCGGCGTGCCCAGGATCGGCACGTCCTTGAAATACACCACCGTGTGGCTGGCGGTGCCGACGTCGCGCCCGGAATCGAGGTCGAGCGTGCTCGAACGCAGGTACCAGTCCGGATTGGTGCCCTCGCAGGTGCTGTAGGTGCCGTTGACGACCTGCGCCTCGTCCTCGTTGATGAAGTTGATGCGCTCGGCGCTGCCCTGGGCGTTGTTGGCCTGCATCCGGTAGGTCGGCTGCAACATGAAACCCTTGCCGGTGTCCATGTTGAGCTTGAGCTCGGTGCCGGTGTAATAGTCGCCGTAGCGCCAGATCTTGACGGCGCCCTTGGCCTCGACCTCGTTCTCGACCTGGCGGTAGCAGGCGTAGTCGGACTGGACCTTGGTCTTGTCCTTGACGATCTCGGCGTTGCGTTCGAGCACGACCTCGCGCTCCGGGCGCCCGCTGATGTCTTCGGCCATGACGGTGGTGACGGCGTTCGGGTCCTCCACCCGCGGCGCGCGCGGCTTGGGCGCGGCGGCCTGGGCGTGGGCGTACGTCGGCACCGCCGAGACGGTGACGATGGCGGTCAGGGCATACGCCCAGCGGTGCGAAGTGGGGGGGGCCAGTAGCCAGCGCATGCAGCTCATGAAAAGAAGGGGGATAACACCATGACAGGCGATTTTTTGATTTGAATCCCTTATTATATGGGAATCTTCACCTTACGCCGGTTTCCACGGTTCGCTTAATGTCTTTATTACAGAATTTAACTTCAGATACATCTGGAGCAACCCCGTCCACCGCAATCGCGGCCGATCCCCGCCTGGCCGAGCTGACCGCCTGGCTGTCCACCCTGGACGTGGTCGATGTGGCAACGGCCCGTCCGGCCTCGGCCGACGCCAGCTTCCGCCGCTACTTCCGGGTCGACGTGCTGCCGGCGCACCGCGCGTCGCTCGGCGCCACGCTGATCGTCATGGACGCGCCGCCGGAGCGCGAAAACGTGCTGGGTTTCGTCAAGGTTGACGAAATGCTCACGCACGCCGGCGTCACGGTGCCGCGCATCGTCGCCACCGACTACGAGCGCGGCTTCATGCTGATGTCCGACCTCGGCGTGACGACCTACCTGCAGGTGCTCGACCACGACAACGCCTCGACCATGTACGCCGAGGCGCTCGAGTCGCTGGTGCGGTTCCAGGTCACCAGCGCGCCCGACGTGCTGCCCGACTACGACCGCGCCTTCCTGCTGCGCGAACTGAACCTGTTCCCCGAGTGGTACATCGGCAAGCACCTGGGCGCGACCCTGACCGACAAGCAGAGCGCCGAGCTGCAGGGCGTGTTCGACGCCATCCTGGCCAACGTGACGGCGCAGCAGCAGGTGTTCGTGCACCGCGACTTCCACTCGCGCAACCTGATGTGGATGGACGCCGGCAACCCGGGCGTGCTGGACTTCCAGGACGCGCTGTACGGCCCGGTCACCTACGACCTGGCCTCGCTGCTGCGCGACGCCTACGTGCAATGGGACGAGGAGCTGGTGCTCGACTGGGCGATCCGCTACTGGCAGCACGCCAAGTCGGCCGGCCTGCCGGTCAACAAGGACATCGACGCCTTTTATAAAGACTTCGAGTACATGGGGCTGCAGCGCCACCTGAAGATCCTCGGCCTGTTCTGCCGCCTGTACCACCGCGACGGCAAGGCCCAGTACCTGGGCGACCTGCCGACCGTGATGGACTACGTGCGCAAGACGGCCAACCGCTACAAGGACCTCAAGCCGCTGGTGCGCCTGCTCGACACGCTCGAGGACAAGCAGCCGCAAGTCGGCTACACGTTCTGATGACGGGGTGCCTATGAAAGCGATGATCTTCGCCGCCGGCCGCGGCGAGCGCATGCGCCCGCTGACCGACGCCTGCCCCAAGCCGCTGCTCAAGGTGCGCGGCCGGCCGCTGATCGTCTGGCACATCGTCAACCTGGTGCGCGCCGGCATCAGCGAGATCGTCATCAACACCGCCCACCTGGGCGAGGTCATCGAGCAGACGCTGGGCGACGGGAGCAAGTACGGCGCCAGGCTGCTGTACTCGCGCGAGGCGGCGGCGCTCGAGACGGCCGGCGGCGTCGCCACCGCGCGCCACCTGCTGGGCGAGGAGCCGTTCGTGGCCGTGTCGGGCGACATCTACTGCCCGTACTTCGACTTCGAACAGGTCAAGGATGTGCTCAAGGACGAGGACATGTGGGGCAAGCCCTACCCGGCCGACCAGCGCGACGTCTGCTGGCTGTACCTGGTGCCCAATCCCGACTTCCATCCGGAGGGCGACTTCGGCCTGACGATGTATTCGCTGACGAATGACGGCGCGCCGAAGTGGACCTTCGGCAATATCGGCGTCTACCGGCCGGACATGTTCGACGGCATCGCGCCGGGCCAGCACGCCAAGCTGGGACCGTTGATCCGTTCATTCATCGACAAGAAGCAGGTCGGCGGCGAGGTGTACGAGGGCGAGTGGCACAACCTCGGCACCGTCGAGCAGCTGGAGAAGCTGAACGCGCCGTTGGCGTCGATGGCCCCCGGCGCCCGGGGCGCGCGCTGATGCCGGCCGCCGCGCCGCGCGGGATGGAGGCATACGCCGCGCGCCGCGCGCGCGTGCTGGCGGCGATGCCCGCCGGCGCGGTGGCGGTGCTGGGCACCGCGCCGGAGGTGGCGCGCAACAGCGACAGCGACTACCCGTACCGGCACGACAGCTATTTCTATTACCTGACCGGCTTTGCCGAACCGGAAAGCGTGGTGGTGCTGGTGGCCGCGCGCGGCGACGCGCCGGCGCGCGCCATCCTGTTTTGCCGCCAGAAGAACGTCGAACGCGAAATCTGGGAAGGCTTCCGCCACGGCCCGGACGCCGCGCGCGCGGCCTTCGGCTTCGACGCAGCCTATCCGATCGAAGACCTCGACGGCGAAATCACCAAGCTGCTGGCCGACGCGCCGGCGCTGTACTGCGCGCTGGCCAGCAACCCGGTGCTCGACGCCCAGATCAAGCTCTGGCTGGGCAATGTGCGGCGCATGGCGCGCACCGGCGTCACCCCGCCGGCCAGCGCGGTCGACCTGCTGCCGCTGCTCGACGAGATGCGCCTGCTCAAGGATGACGGCGAGCAGGCCACCATGCTGCGCGCGGCCACCATCTCCAGCGCGGCGCACGCGCGGGCGATGCGCGCCTCGCGCCCCGGCATGTTCGAGTACGAGATCGAGGCGGAACTGCTGTACGAATTC
>Ga0207655_1001535_pt1 | contig 20922 bp, 15 predicted proteins | sample KBSM44metaG_FD_184398 | JGI IMG/M metagenome (GOLD analysis project Ga0207655, IMG submission 184398) | Miscanthus rhizosphere microbial communities from Kellogg Biological Station, Michigan, USA - KBS M4-4 metaG (SPAdes) (version 2) | ecosystem: Host-associated > Plants > Roots > Rhizosphere >... | reverse complement strand
CTCCATCGGCGACATCATTGCCGAAGCCATGGAAAAAGTCGGTAAAGAAGGCGTGATCACCGTTGAAGAAGGCTCGGGCCTGGAAAACGAACTGTCGGTTGTTGAAGGCATGCAGTTCGACCGTGGCTACCTGTCCCCGTACTTCGTCAACAAGCCAGAGACCATGACTGCCGAGCTGGACGGTCCGCTGATCCTGCTGGTCGACAAAAAGATCTCGAACATCCGCGAAATGCTGCCAGTACTGGAAGCCGTTGCCAAAGCCGGCCGTCCACTGCTGATCGTGGCCGAAGACGTTGAAGGCGAAGCCCTGGCGACTCTGGTTGTGAACAACATGCGTGGCATCGTTAAAGTCGCAGCCGTCAAGGCTCCAGGCTTCGGCGACCGTCGCAAGGCCATGCTGCAGGACATCGCTGTTCTGACCGGCGGTACCGTGATCTCCGAAGAGATCGGTCTGAGCCTGGAAAGCACTACCCTGGAACACCTGGGTAATGCCAAGCGCGTGATCCTGTCCAAAGAAAACACCACCGTGATCGACGGCGCGGGCGTTGAGGCTGATATCCAGGCTCGCGTGACCCAGATCCGTCAGCAAGTGGCCGACACTTCGTCCGACTACGACCGTGAAAAACTGCAAGAGCGCCTGGCCAAACTGTCCGGCGGCGTTGCAGTGATCAAGGTCGGCGCTGGTTCCGAAGTTGAAATGAAAGAGAAGAAAGCCCGCGTTGAAGACGCCCTGCACGCTACCCGTGCAGCCGTTGAAGAAGGCGTGGTACCTGGCGGCGGCGTGGCACTGATCCGTGCCCTGCAAGCCATCAGCGAACTGAAAGGCGACAACGCCGATCAGGACGTCGGTATCGCTGTTCTGCGTCGTGCGGTTGAAGCGCCACTGCGTCAGATCGTTGCCAACTCCGGCGACGAGCCAAGCGTGGTTGTCGACAAGGTCAAGCAAGGCGCGGGTAACTTCGGTTACAACGCTGCCACCAGCGAATACGGCGACATGATCGAAATGGGCATCCTGGACCCAACCAAGGTGACCCGTTCGGCTCTGCAAGCTGCATCCTCGATTGGCGGTCTGATCCTGACCACCGAGGCCGCTGTTGCCGAAGCACCGAAGAAAGACGGTGCAGCTGGCGGTGGTATGCCAGACATGGGCGGTATGGGTGGCATGGGCGGCATGATGTAAGCCAGCCTTACCCCTATAAAAAAGCCCCGCCTGCGTCGAGCAGGCGGGGCTTTTTATTGCCTTCATTTTGGTAGGTCCGCAGATCGCGTCGCGGCCATCCATCGCGGGCAAGCCACGATCCCACAGTGGATTGCGTAAACCTGTGGGAGCAGGGCTTGCCCGCAATGGCGTCGGTTCAGGCGCTGACCGGTTTTGCCTCGTTCGCCTGTTCAGTCTTGGAGGCCGGCCGGTACAGGATGTTGTAGTACGCACCCAGGCAAAACAGCCAGCAGAAAATCGCCGTCCACACGTTGTGCGAGAAGAAGTGCGCGCCCTGCATCATCCGGCCGATGGAAAACACCGAGCCCAACGTGAAAGCGAAGATAAACGCATAGCGTGCCAGCCGTGGGCGTCGGTCACGCAACACAAAGAACAACGCAAACAGGGTGAAACCGGTCGCCGCATGACCACCGGGCCAGCAGCGGCCTGGCTTGTCGGTATGCGGGCGAGGACTCAGCAGTTCGCTGTAGGTTTCGTGTCCGCCGAATTGTTCCAGGCTCCATGGGCATTGCACCGCCGTTGCCGCTTTGAGCGGAGTGACAAAGGAGGTTGACAGCGCCAGAGACAACACCAGGCAACCCATTTCACGTTTGAACGGTTTGAGCCTTTCAATGAAAAAGGAACTGACAAAGCCGAGGATAGAGAACACCGAAAAGGCAATGACCACTTGCTTGGCCCGGTCATGCAGGATGTTTTCCAGGAAATAACTGTGGCGCCCGATGAACGCACCGGCGACCGGATCATAGAACAGCTTGGCAAGGTCCATGTCCAGGGACGTCAACTCGAGCAGCATCAGGGTGATCGCCGCAATGGCGGGCACTCCCAGGCACAGCCAGAAATTGAGCGGGCGGGAGACGGGACGGACAGCGGTTGATGACATGGTGGATCCTGATGAATGGAAAAACCCCGGGGCATCAGCCCGGGGCCATTCGATTAACGTTCGCTGACTTGGCGGATGCCCTCCGTGGGCGCTTTCCAGCCGAGCAGCTGTTGCTTGAAGCCATGACTGGCAGTTTGGTAGTAAGTGATTGCGCGGGTGATCAACGGATCACCTGTGGTTGCCTGTGATTCGCGACTGTCGGTCAGTGCATCGTCGTGGCGACGCAGACCCTCACGCGGGCTCAGGATCGCTAAATCCTTGCCGTCGAACAAGCCCAGATGTTGATAGTTGCCCACCACCACTCGCGGCGGCAGTGGATTGTCCTGCAACAGGTTGCGACCGAAGAACGTCGACTGGTAATCCAGGTTCAGCAGCCCGAGCAACGTTGGAGCAAGGTCGATCTGACTGGCCAGCTGTGCGGTTTCCCGAGCGTCGATCAGCTTCGGTGCATAGATGAACAGCGGAATCTGATAGTTGCTGATCGGCAAGTCTTCTTTGCCGGCGCTGCCAGCCGTGTGATCGGCAACGAAGACGAAGATTGTATTATCGAACCAGGGTTTTTTGCGCGCCTGATCAAGGAACTGACCAATGGCGAAGTCGGTGTACTTCACCGCACCGTCGCGTCCGTTACCGGATTTGATATCGATACGGTTATCCGGGTAGGTGTAGGGGCGATGGTTGGAGGTGGTCATCAGTTGCAGTAGAAACGGCTGTTGCCTGGCGTAGTCGGCATCGGCCAGTTTCAGGGTCTGGTTATAGAGGTCTTCGTCAGCCATTCCCCAGGCGTTCTTGAAGTGAATCTCTGATTCATCGACGCTGCTCTGGTCGACGACGCGATAGCCGTTGCCGCTGAAGAACGCGTTCATGTTGTCGAAGTAACCGCGCCCGCCATACACGAATACGCTGTCGTAACCCACGGCGCCAAGTTGCTGGCCGAGGCTGGCGAAACCGCTTTCACGACCCACGCGCTTGACGATCGAGCGCCCCGGCGTCGGTGGAATGGCCAGGGTGATGGCCTCCAGGCCGCGATCGGTGCGGGTGCCGGTGGCGTAGAAATTATTGAAGTACAGGCTTTGTTTGCGCAAGGCATCGAGGTTTGGTGTCAGGTTGCGATCGTCGCCATTGCTGCCCATGTACTTGGCACTGAAGCTTTCGATGGTGACCAGCACGATGTTGGGTTTTCGTTCGGTGCCGGGATTATCGATCATCCGGCGGATGTCCTGCGGATCCTCGCCGATGAAGCGAGCGTTGGGCTCGGTCAGTTCAGCGCGAATCTGTTGCGCGACGACGGAGGTCGGCAGGGTGCTGTAGAACTGCGGGTAATCCAGTTCGTTATTGCGAAAGGCGGCGAAGAACTGGTACGGGCCATTGCTCGCCAGTTCGTTCTGATAGGCATTGCCGCCCTGAGCGCGCGGCGCATCCTGGCTGAGCAGTTGCGCGCTCAGGCCCGCGACGATCAGCAGGCCGAGCGCATTCAGCAGACGCCCGCGCATGGCAGGCAATGGTGCGTCCAGCGCAGCGTTGAAGGATTTGCGCAGCGCAAGGCTCAGGACCACGGCCAGCACCGCGAGCAGGCTCAGCAGCTTGCCGATCGGGTACGACTCCAGCAGGTTATTCAGCACTTCGTCGGAGTAGACCAGGTAATCGACGGCGATAAAGTTGAAACGCACACCGAACTCATCCCAGAACAGCCATTCGGCCACCGACGTGAACAGCATGGCAAACAGGCTGACGGTCAGCAGGCCCTGAAGGAACCAGCGATGGCCATGGCGGCGCCACAAGGCCGGCGGGCATAGCAGCAGATAGAGGCCCATGGGCAGCGCCGCGTAGGCAATGAAACCCAGGTCATAAAGCAGGCCGATGCCAAACACGGACAGGAGCCCGCTGCCTGCCTCATCCAGGTGAGTGAGGAGGAGAACGCTTCGGGTCAGGAGAAAAATGACCAGCCAGGAACCGGTTACCAGTAGCAGAAAGCGCATTGGCGCCGTCTTCAAACAATCCATTATCTACATTCCCTATATCAATCGCGCGAAAGTTTCTCTTGAACGCTGTAGTCGGGTTGTGAACCGACAGTGAAAAACTTGTTAGCACCATTATTTGGTTGAGCGCATCGATTCTACGACCGGCCGCCCTAGCCCTGAGTCACACTAGGCCTTAAGCTGCGCGGGCCAAGACGGCCGTTACTGTATACGGAGGAGGTGCCGATGCGAATTCTATTGGTTGAAGACAACCGCGATATCCTGGCCAACCTGGCCGATTATCTGGGGCTCAAAGGTTACACCGTGGATTGCGCGCAGGACGGTTTATCTGGCTTGCACCTGGCGGCCACCGAGCATTACGACTTGATCGTACTCGATATCATGCTGCCCGGTATCGATGGCTACACCCTGTGCAAACGCCTGCGCGAAGACGCCCGCCGTGATACGCCGGTGATCATGCTCACTGCGCGCGATCAACTGGACGACCGTCTGCAAGGCTTCAAATCCGGCGCCGACGATTACTTGATCAAACCCTTTGCCCTGTCAGAACTGGCGGCGCGCATCGAGGCGGTCATGCGCCGTGCCCAGGGTGGCGGTCGCCGTGCCTTGCAGGTCGGCGATCTGAGCTACGACCTCGATACCCTGGAGGTGACGCGCGAAGGCCGTCTGCTGAAACTCAACCCGGTGGGCCTGAAGTTGCTGGCGGTGTTGATGCAGAAAAGCCCGCACGTGCTGCGCCGGGAAATTCTCGAAGAGGCCCTGTGGGGCGACGACTGCCCGGACAGCGACAGCCTGCGCAGCCACGTCCATCAATTGCGCCAGGTGATCGACAAGCCGTTCGCCAAACCCCTGCTGCACACGGTGCACGGCGTCGGTTATCGCTTGGCCGAGGGCCGTGATGGAGTTTAAGCAGAGCCTTTCGCAACGGATCATCATCGCCTTTGCGTTGATGAGCGCATTGGTCGCGGGAGCCTTCGCGATAGGCATCATCGCGACCGTGCACCTGGTGGAGGAGAAACTGATTTCGTCAGGTCTGGGTGGCGATTTGCAACGCCTGTTGCTGATGGACAGCGTGACGGACTGGAGCCACCGCCCCGAGCCGGACCAGTTGTTCTATTTCAGCGGCGGGCCGGGCGATTTTGAGTTACCTAAGGATTTGCGGCACCTGGACTCGGGTTTTCATGAAGTCTTTCGCGACCATCTGTCGTATCACGCCATGGTCGAAATCGTCGACGGACGGCGCTACGTGCTGTTGCAGGACCAGAGCGATTTCGAAGAGCGTGAACGGGTGCTGTTTGCCGTAGTGCTGGTGGGGTTCGTACTGAGCCTGGCGCTGGCGGTATTTCTGGGCTGGGTGCTGGCGCGCAAGGTGATGGCGCCGGTGGTGCGACTGGCCCGCCAGGTGCGCCATCGCGATCAGCTGTTGGGTCTGGCACCGCCACTGGCGCCGGATTATGCCGCCGATGAAGTGGGCGAGCTGGCCGTGGCCTTCGACGCCACCCTCGGGCGCTTGCGTCAGGCGTTGACCCGTGAGCGATTGTTCACCAGTGACGTCAGCCACGAACTGCGCACGCCATTGATGGTGTTGGCCAGTTCCTGTGAATTGTTGCTGGAAAACCCCGGCATCGATCAGCGCGGGCGTGCCCAGGTCGAGCGGATCGCCCGGGCTTGCGCAGAGATGCGCGAGTTGGTGCAGACCTTCCTCATGCTGGCCCGCGCTCAGCATGAAGACGCCAGCATGGGCCCCCAGCAGAGCCTCAGTCAGGTGGCCGACGGGTTGCTTTGCCAATGGCGCGAACCGATCGAAGCCAAGGGCCTGACGTTGAACGTCGAGTTGGGCAACCCGCCGGACACTCGCTATAACGCGACGCTTCTGCACGCGGTGATGGGCAACCTGTTGCGTAATGCGCTGCATTACACCGAGCATGGGTTTATCCGCTTGGCCCTGACGGATACGGGGTTCGTGGTCGAGGACAGTGGTGTGGGCATTCCGGAAGAAAAACGCGAGGCGATGTTCGAGCCTTTCGTGCGCGGCAGCGAAAAGCGTGGCGAGGGCTTGGGGCTGGGGCTGTCGCTGGTGCAACGGATCTGCGAGAACCAGGGCTGGAGTGTCAGCCTGACGAACATGGAGCCCAACGGTTGTCGCTTCCAGGTGGAGTTGAGTCAGAAAAAGCGGTGAATGGGTTGAAAAATAAATCGGCTCCGTAAAACCCTGAAATGATTCCGGGTTTACCTGACGAAATTTTCACCAAGGCATGACCTGACGCTGACACCCCGCAACTTAAGGTGGTTGTCATCAGAAGCTCAGGAGATTGCAGTCATGGCTGGCCCGATAAAGCTCGGCTTCTCCGAAAAATACGACGATCAACCCGCACAGAAAAATGTGCGCAAGCACCAGGTGGGGCTCGGTCGCCGGCTGTCCCAATGGCGTGATGAACACCTGGCGCGAAAGGCCCTGGCGTTGGCCGGTGAACCTGGCCTGGTCCTCGATTTGCCCTGCGGTGCCGGGCGTTTCTGGCCGTTGCTCGCGGAAAAGCACAACCGTGTCATCATCGGGGCCGACAACTCGGTGTCCATGCTCAAGACTGCCATGCGCACTCAACCCGCCGACGTGGTCAAAAGGGTACAACCCTTGCACACGTCTGCATTCGACATTGCCTTGCCCGATAACGCGGTCGACAGCATTTTCTGCATGCGTCTGCTCCATCACATCGGTGAAGCCGAGCAACGACTGACCATCCTGCGTGAATTCGAGCGTGTCACCCGCGACAGCGTGATCGTTTCGCTATGGGTAGACGGCAATTTCAAGGCCTGGAAACGCAAGCGCGCCGAGAGGATGCGTGGGCAGGAAGGTTACCAGACTCGATTTGTGTTACCGGCTGCCACGATTGAAAAGGAGTTCGAGCAGGCGGGTTTCCATATTCAGGGGCAAATGGATTTTTTACCGCTCTATGCCATGTGGCGGGTCTATGTATTACGCAAGAGGTAACAGAATGACAGTGCACTATGCAGCTGCGCCCCATGACCTGAAGCAAGGGCGTCGCCACTCGTCGTTCAGCGATACAGACGGGGAAAAACTCGTCTACTTTTATAACAAGGCGTTTGGCAGCGCTATCAAAGGCTTATCGCAATGAAACTCGAAATTGCACGAGGTTTGTTTTTAGCCGGAGCCTTGGCAGTTGCTTCTTTGGCGGTGGCTGCCTGGGAGCAGCCCCGCACGCAGGTCCTCAGTTCCGTGCACGGCGACGCACGTTGTCCGTTGCCCCGGGTAGCCAAAGCACCCGTGGCCACTCAACCCGATCATGACTTGTTACTGTTCATGTTCGGACTTTCTCAGGGACTGAGGCCACAGAGTTGAACAGATTGAAGCCCAAATAAAAGGCCTCGCAGTTGCGAGGCCTTTTGCTTTTTGACGTTAAGGTTTATCGGGTTTGGCCAGCAATGTGTAAATGCATGGCAGCACGAACAAGGTGAACAGCGTCCCGATCGACATCCCCGTTGCGATCACCGTGCCGATGTCGAACCGGCTGACGGCTCCCGCGCCCGTGGCGATGATCAACGGCACCATGCCGAACACCATTGCCGCCGTGGTCATCAATACCGGGCGCAGGCGAATGGCCGCCGCTTCCTCTACCGCTTCGCGAGGTGTCAGGCCTTTCTCCTTGCGTAACTGGTTGGCGAACTCGACGATCAGGATCCCGTGCTTGCTGATCAGTCCGATCAACGTCACCAGCCCCACCTGGGTATAGATGTTCATGCTCGACCAGCCGAGGAACAACGGGATCAATGCGCCACAGATCGACAGCGGCACAGTCACCAGAATCACCAGCGGATCGCGGAAGCTTTCGAACTGGGCCGCCAGCACCAGGAAGATGATCGCCAAGGCCAGGGCGAAGGTGACCCACAGCGCGCTGCCTTCCTGAACGTATTGCCGTGAAACACCGGCATAGTCGACGGCGTAACCCGTCGGTGCCTCTTCCCGGGCGATCTGGCGCACGGTGTCGATGGCTTCACCCATGCTGACCAGCGGGACCCCGGAAAGAATCGCCGAGTTGAGTTGCTGGAACTGGTTCAACTGACGCGGCCGCGCGCGGTCGGTTACGGTGATCAGGGTCGACAGGGGCAGCAGTTCGCCCTTGGTGTTCCTGACGTAATAATGGTTCAGCCAGTCAGGGTTATCGCGGTAGGGCCGTTCCACCTGAGCGATGACCTTGTAGCTGCGACCTTCGATGGTGAACCGGTTGATCTCCGCCTCGCCCAGCATCGTCGCAAGAGTACCGCCCAGGTCCTGCATGGACACACCCATCTGCGCAGCCTTGGCGCGATCGATATCCACCACCACTTCGGGCTTGTCGAAGGCCAGGTCGACGTCGACAAAAGCAAACTTGCCGGATTCCATCGCTCTTTTTTTCACTCGGTCCATCACCTGCAACAGCGCCTCGTAGCTGTTAGCCGAGTTGATCACGAATTGAAACGGCAAGCCCTCGCCGGTGCCTGGCAGGGACGGCAGGTTGAAGCCGAATATTTGCAGCCCGGGAATGCTTTCCAGTTTGCTCTGGACCAGCGGCAGGATCTGCATCTGGGTCCGGTGGCGTTCATTCCAGGGTTTGAGCAGGAAGCCGCCGATCCCCGATTGCACGCCGTTGAAGCCGTTGATCTGGAACGAGGAGTAGTACTCGGGAAACTCCTTGAAAATGGCGACGAACTCGTCGGTGTAGGCGTTCATGTAGTCGAGGTTGGCAGGTTGCGGGGCGTTGGCCATCATGAAGATCACGCCCTGGTCTTCGTCCGGCGCCAGTTCCGACTTGGTGAACTTGAGCAGTACCGGGATCAGGCACAGCACGATCACCGCGAACACCAGCACTACCGGACGGGTGTTGAGAGTGCCGTGAAGCACACGCTGGTAGCGGCGCTTGAGGCCTTCGAAGATCACGTCCAGGCGATGGGCCAGGCCGCTGGGGTTTTCATCGTGGCGCAGCAGCATGGCGCACATCATCGGCGACAGCGTCAGGGCGACGACACCGGAAATCACCACCGCCCCGGCCAGGGTCAGGGCAAACTCCTTGAACAACGCCCCCGTCAGGCCGGTCAGGAAGCCGATCGGCGCATAGACCGCCGCCAGGGTGATGGTCATCGACACCACCGGCATGGCGATCTCCCGTGCGCCCTCGATGGCCGCATCCAACGGTGTCTTGCCTTCTTCGATGTGCCGGTGGATGTTTTCCACCACCACGATGGCGTCGTCCACCACCAGCCCGATGGCCAAGACCATCGCCAGCAAGGTCAGCAGGTTGATCGAGTAGCCCATCATCTGCATGAAGAACATCACGCCGATCATCGACAGCGGAATGGTCACCACCGGGATCACCACCGAACGCAGGGCGCCGAGGAACAGGAACACCACCACAATCACGATCAGCACCGCTTCGAACAGGGTTTTCAACACCTCGTCGATGGAGGCCTGGATGAACAGCGTGGCGTCGTAGGCGATTTCGCCCTTGAGGTTTGGCGGCAGCTGGGCTTCCAGGTCCGGCATGATCTTGCGCACTTCCTTGATCACGTCCAGCGGGTTGGCGCCGGGTGTGGCCTTGATGCCGATGTACACCGAAGGTGTGCCGCCGAAGGAGCTGATGGTGTTGTAGTTCTCCGCGCCCATCTCGACCCGCGCCACGTCTCGCAACAGCACACGACTGTCACCGTCGACCTTGAGCGGAATTGCGCCAAAGGCCTCGGCGGACTTGAGTTCGGTGTTGGCGTTGATGCTGGTGACCACGTACTCGCCTTTCACTTCGCCGGCGGCGGAGAGGAAGTTGTACTGGCGCACGGCGTTGGTCACATCGCTGGCGCTCAGGCCGAAACCGGCGAGCTTCACCGGGTCCAGCCACAGGCGCATGGCGAACACCTGGTTGCCGAGAATCTCGGCTTCGGCCATGCCCGGCAGGGTCGCCAGTTTCGGCTGGATAACCCGGGACAGGTAGTCGGTGATCTGCGGGTTACTCAGCTCGTTGCTGAAGAAACTGATGTACATCAGCGCCGAGGCGCCGGTGGCTTCCTTGCTCAGCACCGGGTCTTCGGCGTCCTGGGGCAGCTGGTTCTTGACCTCGTTGGCCTTGGCCAGCAGTTCGGTGAACAGGCGGTCGGTGTTGGAGCCGATGCGCGCGTAGATCGAGATCACCGAGAAGTTCTGGCGACTGACCGAGGTCATGTAGTCGATGCCCTCGGCGCTGGCCAGGCTATGCTGCATCGGTTGGGTGATATAACCCTGAATGGTCTCGGCGTTGGCTCCGGGATAAGCGGTGGTCACCGTGATCAGGGCGTTTTCCATTTGCGGGTATTGGCGCAGCGGCAACTTGCTCCAGGCCTGGAAGCCCAGCAGCACTATCAACAGGCTGACCACGGTGGCTAGCACCGGGCGGCGGATGAACGGATCGGTAAAAGCCATGGGGATTCCTTGATCAGTCAGCGCGCGGCTGACTGTTCTTCTCAGCCAGGGTCTTGTCGTCGCTGATGGCAACGTGCACGCCGTGGTCCAGTTTGAGCTGACCAGCCGTGACCACTTTTTCGCCGTTCTGCACGCCTTTGGTGATCATGACCATCCCGTCGCGGCGCTCGCCGGTTTCGACGAAGCGTCGTTCGGCGATCAGAACCGGTTCGCCCTTGTCGTCTTTTTCGAGGCTGCCGTCTTCGGCCTTTTTCTGCGCGACGACATACAGCGAGTTGCCATAAAGGGTGTAGCTGATCGCGCTTTCCGGCACCACGATGTGCGGCTGCGGGTCGGGCAACAACACCTGCAGGCTGGCAAACATCCCCGGCAGGAGTTTGCCATCGGGGTTGGCCAGGGTCGCGCGCACCAGCACGTTGCGGGTGCTGCTTTCTACCTTCGGGTTGATGGCGCTGACGGTGCCGGGGAAAGTTTCCGTCGGGTAGGCCGAGACAATGACCTGTACCGATTGGCCGAGGGTGATCTTCGGCACGTCCTGCTCGGGTACAAAGAAGTCGACGTAGAGGCTGCTGAGGTCTTGCAGGGTGGCGATCATCGTGCCGCTGGCCACGTAGTCGCCGACGTCTACCCGACGAATACCGATGGTCCCGCTGAACGGTGCGAGGATTCGTTTTTTCTCCAGCGCCGCCTTGAGCTGATTGACCGTGGCCCGGCTCTTTTGCAATACCGCCGAGAGTCGGTCGAACTCGCCTTTGGAAATAGCCCGGCTGCCCACCAGTTGGCTGCCGCGACCGTAATCCAGTTGCGCCAGTCCCAGGTCGGCCTGGGCGGTTGCCAGCAGGGCGGTTTCCACGGCGCTGTCGAGTTGCAGCAGCGGCTGACCGACCTTGACCTTCTGTCCTGACTCGAACTGAACTTCCTTGACGGTGCCGTCGACCTCCAGGCTCAGATCGACCCCTTGCAGCGCCGTAAGGGTGCCGACCGTTGGCAAACGGCTTTGCCACGGACGTTCGGTGGCGGTGGCCACGGCGACGCTGATCGGTGGTTTCGGCACAGAGAAGCCCTTCATCATCGTATAGATGGAGAAGGCTTTGTAACCGGCCAGGACCAGCACGATTAGCAGGACAACACCCAACATGATCAGCATGCGGCGACGCAGCATATTTCCATTTCCTTGGAGAAAATCAGGTGAGACAGGCGAAAACATTACTCCCACTGCGAAGGGGATTCCAACTGTAGCAGCTGGCGCAGCCTGCGTTCGGCTGCGAAGCAGTCGTAATCCAGACACCGCGGTTCGTCTGATATAACTCGGTGTCTGATTTCACGACTGCTGCGCAGCCGGACGCAGGCTGCGCCAGCTGCTACAGGTTGCGTGTTCAGATCAGGTGAAGGTGGTTGTCCCAGAGCCCCGCAGGCAATTCCAGAGGTTTTGCAACAAGGTTTGTCTGGCGGCAATCGTAGAACCGGCAACGGCCTTGCCCGGAGGTCACGACAAAACCATCGGCCACGGCCCCGACCCCGGCGCAATCGGGAAGCGGTGCATCCAGGCGTACTTCACCGCTGTCCAGGTCCCAGATAAAAAAGCGGTTGCCCCGCGGCGCGGTCAGGGCGACCAGGCGCAGTTCGCTGTGTACGGCAACGCTGGCGGTGTAATGCCCCATGGCCTGTAACTGATGCTCAGGCACCGGGAAGGCCACGAATGGTTGACCGGGACGCTTGATTGCCAGCAGCTCCGAAGACTCGTGAGCATCGCCCATGAACTGCTGACCGGCGACGATGGTGCCGTCACTGGCGATACCCAAGTGCCGCACGCTGTTCATCTGCTGGGCCAGTGTTTCCTTGCTCAGCAGCGTGCCGTCGCGTTGCATCAGCACAAGGCTCGGCTCCATGGCATTGAGGTTCATCTCGACCCGGCTTTCGGCCTCGGTGCGAATGCCGCCGTTGGCCACCACCAGCGTCTCGCCATCGGGCATCCACGACACCTGATGCGGGCCGACGCCGTGGGTGGAAATTTCGCCGCTGTGCACCAGTCGCTCACCTTCGAACTTATACACACCAAGCAGGCCACGGCCCGGATCGGAGGTGTCGTTCTCGGTGGCGTACAACCAGTCACCGCTCTGGTGAATCACCGCGTGACCGTAGAAGTGCCGGTTCGGCTGCGACACCACGGTTTGCAATAGCGTGCCGTTGCGCAGGTCGATCAGGTAGCTCTCGGTGCCCGGACGCCGAGCGACGAATAGCGCAATCGGCAGTGTCGGGTGGTTGATGATGTCATGGCAGCGCTGACCGACCTGGGTGGCAAACACCCGGGTGCCGTCCAGTCGATAACCGACGGCATAGTGCTTGCCGTCACCGTCGTCCCGCGCCGAGAGCAGCAGCGGGCTTTTGTCCTTTTGCTTGAACAGCGTCCAGCCGCCCAGTGTCACCGCACCCAGCAGCAAACTCCCTAACGTCAGAGCCTGGCGTCGCAGCATGGCACTTGCCCTCATCAGTCACCGTCGTTGGCGTTGAAGCCCAGTTGGATGCCCAGCGCCTTGGCCAGTTCGCCTTCGTGCAAGCGGTGGACAACGTTGAGGCTGTCATAGATGTCGTTCAGCTGCTGGCGACCGGCATCGTCGGTGAGCATGTCGGTCAGCGAGCGCTGGTTGCCGGCAAGCAGTTTCAGGGACGCTGCGTAGGCCGCGTCGATCTTGTCGGCCAACGGTTTTTGCTCGCTCGGCAACAGACCGCGCAGGCCTTTGTTGTCGACACCCACCCAGACGGTTTGCGCAGCGCTCAGGCTTGCTTCCATGCCTTTGAGCGACGATTGGCTGCGCCAGGCATCGGCCTGGAATGGCTGTGGCGTACCCTTGCTCTGACGGCCCATCGGCGTGCCGAGTTTTTTCTTCAGGGTGTCCAGTGCAGTCACTTGCACACGCAGCAGATCGGCGATCGCTTCGTGTGAGTCGGCGTAGCGCTGGTTGGGGAATTTGCTCATCTGCGCGAGCATGCCGTCGTTGGTGTTCCAGCGCGACAGGATCTCTTCGGCCAGTTGCTTCTGACGCTCGCCAATGGCGGTCAGCAGCGGGCAGTATTTGGCTTTCTGAGCGCTGTCGGCCATGTCGATCTTGCTGTCGAACAGGATGTATTCATAAGCCGAGAGACCTTGCACCACGACGCTGGACTTGGCCAGGGTGGCAGCATCGATCTGCGGCTGCGCAGTGACCAGTTGCTCGACTTGACGGCCGACGAGGTTTTTCTTGTCCGGCCAGAACTGCACCTGCCACGAACGGTTGCCCTCGGCCAGCGGCCCGATCAGCAGCGGTTGCAACTCGGCCCAGGCTTTTTGCGCGTGCAGGAAGTCGGCGCGAGCGGTGTCCAGGGTTTCCTTGCCTTGGCAGAACGCCAGGGCGCTGACCGCCAATTGCCGGTCGGCTTCAACCCAACGACTGTAGCTCGGCAGGATCACTTGCTTGGCGATGGCCGCCGAGGTGACCGCTTGCGGATCCTGGGGCGAACAGGCGCCCAGGGCGAGGGCGGCAAGGCTGGTGAACAATAATTTGGGACGGAACATGTCGGGCTCCCGCTGAAGGAATACGTATTAAAGGGAATTCAAAAACGCCAGCAACGCCGCGCGCTGCTCGGCGTTGAAAGACAAAACCTGTTGTTGCGCCGCTTTTGCCTCGCCGCCATGCCAGAGCACGGCTTCGAGCAGGTTGCGGGCGCGGCCGTCGTGCAAAAACTGGGTGTGTCCGCTGACCGTCTGCGTCAGGCCGATGCCCCACAACGGCGGCGTACGCCAGTCGCGGCCACTGGCCTGGAACTCGGTGCGGTTGTCGGCCAGACCGTCGCCCATGTCGTGCAGCAGCAGATCGCTGTAAGGGCGAATCACTTGATTGGCCAATTCAGGTTCCGCGGCGTTGGCGGCGGTGGTGTATTGAGGGGTGTGGCAGGACTGGCATCCGGCCTGGAAAAACAGATTCTTGCCGGCCAGCACCTCAGGTGCGCCAACATCGCGACGGGCCGGCACGGCGAGGTTACGGCTGTAGAACAGCACCAGACGCAAAATGTTGTCGCTGACTTCCGGCTCGCCATCGGGACCATTGCCGTTGGGCGCCTGTTTGCAAGCAGTTTGGGCGTCGGTGCAGTCATCAATGGGTTTCAGGCTGGTCGTGAGGCCCATATCACCAGAGAACGCATGAACATTCTGCTGATTGAGGTTCGGTTGCCCGGCTTTCCAGCCAAATCGTCCGAGAACAGTCTTCTGCTGCGCGTCGTCCCAGACCCGGTTCGGCCGCCCGGCGATGCCGTTTTTCTCCCGGGCCTGGGCTTCGGCGTTGGCCAGGATGGCCTCGTCGGGAATCGCTTCAAGCAAGCCCAGGCCAATCATCGGCGGTGCGATGCGCGCCGAGAAACGTGTGTCCGGGTGCATCGGGCCGTAGCCGAGTTGGGTCATCTGCAAGATTGGTTTACGCAACTCGATTTCGCTGCCGTCCTTGAAGCGTACCGGGACCGGCGTGTAATCGACACGCACCTTGCCTTCCGGGGCGACGCCGGGCACCGCCATGTCCTGGAACTGGCCGCCGTAGACCGGCTCCGGCACCACGCCCAGTTGTTCGATGACCTTGGCGTAGGCGGGGGCATTGGGGATCGACAGGCGTACCAGCATCGACACCGCATTCGGCGCATCGGGCGTTGGCGGATGACCGCGCCCGTCCTTGATGTGGCAGTTCTGGCAGGCGTTGGTATTGAACAACGGGCCGAGGCCATCGCGGGCGGTGGTGGTCGACGGCGCGATCACCCAGGGGCTGCGAAAGAAGCTGTTGCCGACGCTGAAGTCGACGCGTCGTGACGGCGGCAGATTGGCGGAGGGCAAGGAGAATGCGTTCTTATCGGTCTTGCGCACTGTCGCGCTGCCACCGGACCGGGCTTCACCGGGTTCGGCCTGGGTAAAACGCGGGGCGTCATCGCAGGCACTCAGGCCCAGGGCCAGCAACAGTGCAGACAAGCGAAGAGGCAGCGTGGGCATCGGACATCCTGCAAGACGAGCAAAACAAGGGCGCAAAGTCTAACAGGGCAGGGGAGTTTGAATAAGAGGAATTATCGTTTGGTTGATGTGAGGCAGGGTTTGATGTCAGACCGCGTCGCCCCCATCGCGGGCAAGCCATCAGCATCACCCAAAAGACAGGCATGAAAAAGGCGACCCGAAGGTCGCCTTTCTATTCGCTCAGCCAGCGTTGATCAGAACTCGTGATCAGCGTTGTCCGGGTTCAGGTCGCTGATGCCCAGTTTGCCGGCGGCAGCTTCGATCGAACCGGTCTGCTTGACCAGAGAGGCAATGGCGTCGCGCACGATCTGATTGCCAGCGGTGTTGCCGGCAGCGATCAGTTGGTCGTAGTGCTCACCCTTGTTGGCGTGATCGACCATGATCTGGATCTTGGCTTCGGTCGCAGCCAAGTCGGCTTTCAGCGCGGCATCGGCAGCCGGGTCGGCCTTGGCCACCAGGGACGACAGGCTGGCGCCGGTCATTTTGGTGCCGTCAACACGGGTGTATTCGCCCAGGTATACGTTACGAATGCCTTTGGCATCGTAGAAGTGCGAGTTGTGGGTGTTGTCGCTGAAGCAATCCTGTTCGTCTTCCGGGGAGTTGGCTTCCAGGGAAACCTTCATGCGCTCGCCCGCCAGTTCGCCCAAGGACAGGCTGCCCATGCCGAACAGCATTTTGCGCAGACCGGATTCAGCCGGTTCCGCTTCCAGGGTGGCGCGGTAGTTGTCGGCCACGTTCGGCTTCCAGTTACCGACCATTTCTTCCAGGTCGTTGACCAGCAGTTGGGTCACGGATTTCAGGTAAGCGCGACGACGATCATTGTGACCGCCGGTAGCGCCTTTGCCTTCCAGGTAGTCGGAGGCTGGGCGGTTGCCGGCGCCAGGGCCGGTGCCGTTCAAGTCCTGGCCCCAGAGCAGGAATTCGATGGCGTGGTAGCCAGTGGCGACGTTGGCCTCGGAACCGCCCAGCTCGTTCAGGCTGGCGAGTTTTTCCGGGGTGATGTCTTTCACGTCGACCTTGTCTTCGCCGATCTGAATCTGGGTGTTGGCGATGATGTTGGCGGTGGCGCCCGGGTTACCCAGTGCGTGTTCGTAGGATTTGTCGACGTAGTCGATCAGGCCTTCGTCCAGTGGCCAGGAGTTCACCTGACCTTCCCAGTCGTCGATGATGGTGTTGCCGAAGCGGAACACTTCGCTCTGCAGGTAAGGCACGCGGGCCGCGACCCAGGCAGCCCGGGCGGCTTTGAGAGTGTCGGCGTCCGGCTTGGCGAGGAACGCGTCGACGGCGGTTTGCAGGGTTTTCGCGGTGGATTCGGCATCGCTGTAAACGGCAAAGACCATGTCGGCGTAATGCGCGACCACAGCCTTGGCGGCGGCTTCATCGACTTTAGCGGTGGTAGCAGGCGCAGCTGTGCTGGCGGCCGGGGTCGGCGCTTGTTGAGCGGCAGCCTTGTCTTTGCCTTCGCCGCAACCGGCGAGGGAAATAGCGATGGCCAGCAGACTGGCGGTGGCCAGAGGCATACGAATCATGGCGAACATCCTGCTTCGGTGATGGAGTGGGCGCGCACGGGCGGCGCGCAAAAGTGCCACATAATGCAAATCTTTCGCATTATCTGTAAAGGGTCGCGCCTGTAAATATTTCTTATTCACGCAGATCAAAAGATCGCCGTTGTTTCAGAGGATGGCCGCGTTACTGCGCTGGGCCTGCTTGAGGTAGACGCTCAATTCCCGCGCCGGCAGCGGTTTGCTGTAGTGATAACCCTGACCTTCGTGGCAGCCTTCGGAGATGATGTAGGCCTCTTGCTCGGCGGTTTCCACGCCTTCGGCAATCACCTGCATGCCCAGGCTTTTGCCCAGCTGGATGATGGCCCGGACGATGGTCGCATCGTCGTCGTCATCGAGCAGGTCCTGAACGAAGCTCTTGTCGATCTTGATCTTGTCCAGCGGCAGGCTTTTCAGATAACTCAATGACGAATAACCGGTGCCGAAGTCGTCGATGGCGATCAGCGCGCCGGAGCGACGCAGGCTCAGCAAGTGCTGGGCGGCGGTGCTGATGTCTTCCATCAGGCCGGTTTCGGTGACTTCCAGCTCCAGGCTGCGCGGTGGCAGGCGGTAGATCTGCAGCAGGTTATTGACCACCCGCGGCAACTCGGCGTGGTGCAATTGCACAGTGGACAGGTTCACCGCCATGCGCAGGTCGACGAAGCCCTGATCGTGCCACTCGCGCAGTTGTTTGCAGGCCTGGTCCAGCACCCATTCGCCAATGGCAATGATGGTGCCGTTCTGCTCGGCCAGCGGGATGAACAGGTCCGGCGGCACCAGCCCATGCTCGGGATGCTGCCAGCGAATCAACGCCTCGACACCTACCACGCGATGATCGCGGTAGCTGATCTGCGGCTGGTAGACGAGGTAGAACTGGTCGCGGATCAAGGCGTCACGCAGATCTTTTTCCAGCTCGCGACGCCGACGCATTTCCGTGTCGACGCTGGCGATATAGAACTGATAGCGGTTGCGCGAGCGCGTCTTGGCCAGGGTCATGGTCTGCTCGGCTTTTTGCAGCAGCTTCTCGGTGCTGTCACCGTCCTCGGGGAACAGGGTGATGCCGATGGTGGCGCGCAGGCGGATTTCCTGATGATCGAGGGCGAACGCCGCTTCCAGATCATCGAGAATGCTTTGGGCCAGTTCGGCGGCTTCGTAGGGTTGTTCGATGTCGGCCTGGACCAGCGCGAACTGGTCGCCACCCAAGCGGGCGAGGGCGCCGAGGCGGCCGCTGTGAGCCCGCAGGCGATCGGCCAGGGCCAGCAGCAACTGGTCGCCGGTCTGGTAGCTGAACTGTTCGTTGACGCCTTTGAAGTCATCGAGCCCGACACACAACACCGCGACCCGACGCTGCAATTTGCCGGCGTCGACAAGGATCTTGTCCAGCTGTTGCTGCAATTGCTGGCGGTTCGGCAGACCGGTGAGAAAATCGTACTGGGCCATGCGTAACAGGCTGTTTTCTGCTTCGTGGCGCAGGTGAGTGTTGCGCTCGATGGATTCGAGCAGCTGGTTGGCGGTATTGATCCAGATCCCCAGCTCGTTTCTTTCATGACCCTTGAGCTGTGGGATCTTGTGGGCGCTGGGCCGGTCCGGGTTGATTTCAGTCAGATGTTCGATGATCCGCGACAATGGTTTGGTCAGCAGCCAGTGGTAAACAAGATACAACACCAGGCTCATGGCCAGGGCGCGCAAGACGCCAGAGATGAAGATGATCACCGAACTGACGATGAAGCTCTGGCCGTAGGTGGCGGTGTCGAGGGTAATGCTCAGGTCGCCGTAGTACTCGCTGTAGGGACCGCGACCCACCAGTTGGGTGGTGAACGTGCGTTCCTGGCCGAGGATCAGGTCAGTCAGCCAGCGGCTGTGGGACTGCTGAAGCTCGCGGGATTTTTGCGCGAGCATGGCTTCGTGGGGGTGGCCGATGGAGGCCATGCGCACGGCGTCATCCTGGAACAGGCCTTCGATCACCTGCATGCCCATTTCCCGATCCAGGCTGTAGACCGCTTGAGTGGAGGGATCGCGGAACATGTCGAGGATGCGCTGGGCATCGTTGGCAACCGCCTGACGTGTTTTATAGGCATCGAAAACAATTTGTGCGCAGCTCAAGACTACGCCGACGATCAATGCCGACAGGAGCACGACCCGGAGTAACTTCACCGACAAGCTGTTCTTGAGTTCCAGCTTCAAAGGGTTATTCCTTGTTCCGTGCGGGTAGCGTCAAGTTGCCATGAGTATTGGCAATCCCGTGATGGCAGTCAAAGGGACAATCCAACCCGGGGGATATTGCCGGTAGCTTGGCCGCTAGGCTGCTGTTTGGAGTATTTGCCCTATTAACACTGTGTCGGTTGCCGGGGCCTTCAACTTGAGGAGGTTGAGGCAATTTTTCCTTGTGTTGATGTTAGACCGCTGTGCTGCGGGGGCAAGAGGGCGAATGCGGTTCGCGTTGTGGGAAAGCACGCCCCACGTACGGATTTTCGATGGCGTAAAAAACCCGGCATAAAAGCCGGGTTTTTTGACTGGCGCGAAGCTTAAGCGGTGAAGGTTTTGCCTTCGAACTGCTCAGCCACGAATTTCCAGTTGACCAGGTTCCAGAACGCTTCGACGTACTTCGGACGAAGGTTGCGGTAGTCGATGTAGTAAGCGTGTTCCCAGACATCGCAGGTCAGCAGCGGGGTGTCGCCGCTGGTCAGCGGGTTGCCGGCGCCGATGGTGCTGGCCAGGGCCAGGGAACCGTCAGCCTTTTTCACCAGCCAGCCCCAACCGGAACCGAAGGTGCCGATGGACGTTTTGCTGAACTCTTCCTTGAACTTGTCGAACGAACCGAAAGCAGCGTTGATGGCATCAGCCAGAGCGCCGGTTGGTTGACCGCCGGCGTTTGGCGCCAGGCAGTTCCAGTAGAAAGTGTGGTTCCAGACCTGAGCGGCGTTGTTGAAGATACCGCCCGAGGAAGTCTTGACGATTTCTTCCAGGGTCTTGCCTTCGAACTCGGTGCCTGGCACCAGGTTGTTCAGGTTCACGACATAGGTGTTGTGGTGCTTGTCGTGGTGGTATTGCAGAGTTTCCTCTGAAATGTGCGGCTGCAGGGCATTGTGCGCGTAAGGCAGCGGCGGCAATTCGAAAGCCATGATGATTCTCCTAATCAGGTCAGTTGCGGTGAGCGCAAGGCCGATCACGGGCGGCCAGACATGCGCCGGGGAGTTTGTACTCTTTGCGGCGCAGGGATCGGATCATAGCACCGGGGGTGCGGCATAACCACGCAACAACTGTGTGGAATAGAGGTTCCAGAGCCTTTTGGAATAAATCATGAAGCGATGATCAACTGGAACGCTACGGTGAACATCATTACGGCCACCAACAGGTCGAGGATTCGCCAAGTGCTTGGCCGTGCCAACCACGGTGCCAACCACGCTGCGCCAAGGGCCAGGGTAAAAAACCACAGCAACGATGCACTGGCCGCGCCCACGACATAAGCACCGGGCTCGGTCTGTTGTGCGCCAAGGGAGCCGATCAGCAACACGGTGTCCAGGTAGACGTGCGGGTTGAGCAAGGTCACCGCCAAAGCGCTGAGCAGCACCGCCCGTAATGAGCGCACGGTCTGGTTCTCGCCGTGTTGCAGGCTCTGTTTCGAGCAGGCCCGACGCAGCGCCAGGCTGCCATACCACAGCAGAAACGCCGCGCCACCCCAACGAGCGATGGCCAACAGAGTCGGGTTCTGCGCCAGCAACGTCGCCAGGCCGAACACCCCGGCGGCTACCAGCAACGCATCGCAGGTTACGCAGAGCGCCGCCACCGGCAGGTGATGTTCACGTCGAAGGCTCTGCGCCAACACAAACGCATT
>Ga0207655_1001533_pt1 | contig 20936 bp, 19 predicted proteins | sample KBSM44metaG_FD_184398 | JGI IMG/M metagenome (GOLD analysis project Ga0207655, IMG submission 184398) | Miscanthus rhizosphere microbial communities from Kellogg Biological Station, Michigan, USA - KBS M4-4 metaG (SPAdes) (version 2) | ecosystem: Host-associated > Plants > Roots > Rhizosphere >... | reverse complement strand
ATCCGCTGCTGAACAAAGCATCGAAATCGGCCATGCATACAGCGCAGATCTCCGTACGCTACATCGCCGTGCGCGAAGACGACGTTGAAGACTGGCAGGATCACATCCTGAATAAGCCAAGCTGGGCGAAGTAACTACCTGAAGTGATTGAAGAACTTCATCACTGTGATATAGCGCGGGGTATATACGGGGCATCACCCGTAAACGCTGTACAGTGATCTCCTCCCTGAAAGCAGTGCCAGTCTAAACTGAAGTATCCGGTCTTTCTTTCATTTCACTGAGAGGCATATCAACCATGAAAAAGACCCGTTATACCGAAGAACAGATAGCCTTTGCCCTTAAACAGGCCGAAACCGGCACTCGGGTGGAGGAAGTGTGCAGAAAGATGGGGATTTCTGAGGCTACTTTTTACAATGGGAAGAAGAAGTTTGGCGGTATGGGCGTGACAGAACCGCGTCGTCTGCGACAGCTGGAGGAAGAGAATCACCGCCTGAAACGGCTGGTCGCCGATCTCAGTCTGGACAAGGAAATGCTGCAGGACGTCATCTAAAAAAAGTTCTGAGGCCGGTGCAGAAACGCGAGGCGGCCGAATACCTGCTGGCGGCGTACCGCATCGGGGTTCGCAGGGGATGCCGGCTGATGATGCAGAGCCGAACGGTCTACCACTACCGCAGCTGCCGCGATGACCGGACCTTCACGCAGCGGATACGGGAGATTACAGAAACCCGCATTCGTTATGGTGTGCAGCGGATCCATATCCTGCTGCGGCGCGAGGGCTGGCTGGTTAACCACAAGAAAACCCATCGGATTTACTGTCTGGAAGGGCTGAACCTGCGGTCAAAACACCCGCGGCGGCACGTGACGGCCAGGCACAGGCGTATCCGCCCGGCCGTGACCGCTGTGGATCAGTGCTGGAGCATGGATTTCGTTGCTGATAATCTGTTCAACGTACGCCGGATCCGTGCCCTGACTGTAGTCGATAATTTTAGTCGTGAATGCGTGGCGATCGAGGTAGGCCAGGGACTTCGCGGTGACCATGTGGTCGCGATGGAACGGTTCAGGCAGACACAGCAGCGTGTACCACAGCGGCTACAGACGGACAACGGCAGCAAATTTATCTCGAAAGCGCTGGATCGCTGGGCGTATGAAAACCGGGTAACGATGGACTTCTCACGCCCCGGGAAGCCCACAGATAACGCCCTGGTTAAGTCATTTAACGGCAACCTGCGTGATGAATTTCTGAACGTGCACTGGTTCCTGTCACTGGAAGATGCTCAGGAGAAGATCGAGCACTGGCGGCAGGAATATAACCAGTATCGACCACATTCCTCGTTAAATAACCAGACTCCTGCAGAATTTATCCGAAGCCTGCAAACAGGCCCGGATCTCTGATTTATCCTGGCACCGATATTGGGAAGGGATCATTCTTTATCAACGGAACGTCAGGTATTTCAGTACGAGTTGATTACACATCGGTAGGAAAATAAAAAAAGGGCCATCAGGCCTAATGCTGGTCACTTAAGGAAATGAGGCCCGTGAATTTGGGCCTTCGATGAAGAAAAATAGCGCTATAAGCCTGATTCCTTCATTATCCTTTGAAGCACAAAAATGAATTTGTATTCATAAAAATGCTTAACTGACTGGCATTACCATCATGCCCTTATTTTATTTTTTATGTAGATGCATGCTCCATCCAGGCGGGTTGATGCGAATCTGCATCGACTCTCCTGTCGGCAATGCATTGAATGATTTTATATCCTCACGATAACCCACCTCGGCCATTGGTGGTATTGAGAACCCACGTAATAAAACAGTAAGTGCCATGATGGAAATTATCATAAGTGGCGCCAAAGATTTGGGGGAAATTCGGCTCACTACATAAAGAAGAAGAGAAAAAAATGCAAAGTTGGTGATGAAAAAGTATCTTTCACCTCCCCCAGGGATCAGTAAAGTTGGCCACTGCGGCTGATCAAGGCTCATCATAGGCTTTGCCAGTGCAAACCCGATCATCAACACCGGGAATAAAACCGCCGATTTAAAACGCCACCCACACCTAAAGAAGAAAATAACCACCAGAAAGATTAGTGCGATGAAAAGCAAGATGTTCAGTACATGCATAGACCCCATGTCTGAAATTCGGTCGTTCATAAAGAGCGAACCACCTATCACACGGTAACTTATGACATCGGCCAAGAGACTAAAGCTTGCTCCTAGGGGGGCTGAAGACCTACCGGTGTCAGAGGAGTTCAGGATAGCTGCGACCTGTATAATGCAACACACGACCATGGTGATATCAAAAGCATTGATTCCCTTTATAGCCTTGACAATACCTCCACGCTGAGACACTCGCTTAATCAGCAGACATGGCGCAATGAATACAACAAAAGGCCCACTGAGAGAACTGATAATTAGAAGTGTAAAGTCGTGTATCTTCCAGACTACCTCTTTACTATCATCAGCCAGGACAACAGCCATAAGGTATAGAGATAAGTACCAGTGAACATTTGTAATGTTCACATATCCTTCAGTCAGATTTGGCATCAGCAAAAAATATATAACTGCCGCGATTCTATAAGGCATCCTTATAAAGGACATTCTTCCAGATAAAACAAAAAGCACAAAAAAGCATCTAATGCTTATCGCTATAATGTTGGCAACCAATGCAGCATTTGAAATCCCAGTAAGTATTGCCATTCCATAAGTGATTCTTGATATGGTTTGATAATATCCATTTTGCGGGTAAATTAGCGAGTTCCAAAAACCATTATTATAAATATTCTCCATCCATATTTTTCCATCCTCTGCCCAAGGCTGCGCGTTGAAAATTATGTCTGGTCTACGAGATACGATTACGGAAAAGACAAAAATAAATAATCCCGCCACCGCAATATATTTTTCTAAACGACTAAATCCGTTCATTTTATTCTTTATCCGACTTAGAAAGTATGTATCGTGGGCGTTTTTTTGTTTCAATGTAAATCCTACCTATATATTCACCAAGTACACCAATTCCTATAAGCTGTATACCACCTAGAAAAAGAATAGAAACTAAGATAGATGGATATCCAGCGACTGGATTTCCCCATATAAGTTTATCTATGATCATCCATGCGCCATAGACAAACGATAGAGCTGCGACGAAGAATCCTACGTATGTCCATATTCTAAGTGGTAGCGTGGAGAATGATGTAATCCCCTCAAGTGCAAGATTCCATAATTTCCAGCCGTTGAATTTTGTCGAGCCAGCTACGCGCTCGTCTCTTGTATATTCAACAATCTCAGTTCGGCCACCTACCCATGATAAAACTCCTTTCATGAATAAGTTTCGCTCTGGCAGAGACTTAATATTCTCTACGACAGCACGTGACATTAATCTGAAGTCGCCAACGTTTTCCTCTATTTTAGGATAACTTATCATGTTATGTAGCCTGTAAAACCATTCAGCGCTTTTCCGCTTGAAATGGCTGTCTGATAGTCTATCAGATCGTTTAGCTAGAACAACATCTGCTCCGTCCTGCCACTTTTCAATAAGTCTGGGGATAACGTCGATGGGGTCCTGAAGATCAACATCGATTGGGATTACTGCATCTCCCGTTGATGCTTCAAGGCCAGCGAACAAAGCTGGTTCTTTACCAAAATTTCTTGTAAAGCACAGCGAAGTGACAAGAGGATCAGATATTGTCAATGCAGTAATAATTTTTTTTGTATTATCTACACTTCCATCGTTGACAAAAACAATTTCCACTTCATATTGCGACAACTGCTCGCGGACGGTTCGATAAAAAATATCGATTGTATCCTCTTCGTTGAATACTGGGACTATAAGAGATATTTTCATTATTCCTCCCTAAATATTATAAATGTTGAATACAGAAACCCAACAATTAGACTTATTGCTGAAAATACTATCAGAGTTAATACTGGATTAAGCTCAACCTTATTGCCAAAATAACCGCAGGCCAACGAAATCGATCCCATAAAACCGACATAGAGAAAGTACTTTGTAGCTGTATGGTCAACCTGATAAGTCCACTTGGCGTTAGCAAAAAAACTAAACGTGACAGCGACACAAAACCCAGAGAAGTTACTTACCATTTGGTCATGACCGAATGAAAAGTATACAGCAGCAAATGTTAGCCAGTGGATTGCTGTGTTAAGTCCGCCAATAAATGCATATTTAACAAAAATCTTTAACATGGTTATAGTCAGATTATGAGAGATTGCAGGATCCTAGCATTTGTTGCATAGAACGCAAGGAAGCGTAAAGAATTGTTAGTTGTATTTCGTGCTGGCAAAGATTTTCACCTGCTTGAATAAATAAAAGTAATTTTTATTAACCACCACGCCATCCTTACTAGTACCTTCACAAGCAAGGAAATACATGATTATACTGTATATATAAACAGTTTTTGTAAGGTGATATATGGGCAAGGATTCTAATTTTGACATCGTATACCGTGGTGAGCCGCGCGACCGGATACCATCGGGCAGCTATGTCTTCTTTCAGCGTCGCAAGGAGCATGGAGGGGGTATTGGCTTGGTCAGGTTTACGATGACTGGTTTGGGTTTGTTATCGAGGAGCCGGTATCGCCCAGGCGAGGAATGGAGCATTTGATACTGACGAGGGGCAACCACGAGGGAATCATGGAGTTTGATGACAGTCTGGACAACTTCATGCTGAAGGGGGAGTAAAATGAGCATCAGGGCATATTCGGGGCAAAAAATTACCGCAAACCGATGTTACTACGTGCCAAGCAGCGCTTCAGTTTGCGGTAATACTCTGTTTAAACCGTGATTAAATCTTACTTCACATCACTTTGCTTCCCGACACCTGCATGCCATGAATAAGCCAAGCTGGGCCAGATAACCGATTTTGCCCGCAATCAGAAAACAAAAAGCCCCGGCAATCATTGCCGGGGCTTTTTATTACGAATTTTTACACTAAATCTCAGAGTCGGGTCTGACACCGTTCATGGCGCTGAGTGCTTCGGCATCCAGTTCAGGATCTTCTTTATCAATCAGTCGGGTCAGTTCAATGAGTGCCTGGAATTGCTCGAACAAAATCTTAGCGTCTGATTTAAGCATCTCATCAGCAGAGTCCAGCACTGAGTTGATGGCTTTGTTCACGCTTTCGATAATTTCCTGGGGGCCGCCATTTTTGCCGACAGTTAAAAATATAGCACTCAGCAAAAGGGACTGAGCCTCAACCTGTGCGGTAAGTTGCTTGGAATCCGCTTCCATGTGGGAGATTTTTGCGACCATACTTAAGATGATATTTTTCATTCATTGCCCCTTCAGACAAAGAGTATCTATTGCTTCTTATTTCTACGCCAGGTTATGAAAACTTCATAATCATATTTGGTAAAACTCGGTGGATTGTCGCAGTTGCTGAGAGCCTCAGGCATCTGGATGGTTTTTCCCTTCTTCGATAAAGTCTTCATTAATCTCATCGGTATTGTTCTGATGATCCCGGCCGGAAAGAATGTTCCAGCAGGCGATGAATAACGCGGCAATCAGCGGGCCAATCACGAAGCCATTGATGCCATATACTTCCATACCGCCAAGTGTGGTGACCAGGATAAGATAATCCGGCATTTTGGTGTCTTTGCCGACCAGCAGCGGACGTAACACGTTATCCACGATGCCGATGACCACCACGAAGAAGGCCACAATAAAGATCCCCTGCCACAGCATCCCGGAGGCGAAGAAATAAATCGCCGCAGGCACCCAGATAATGGCTGAACCCACTGCCGGAATGATCGACAGGAACGCCATCAGAGCACCCCAAAGCAGGCTTCCGTCCAGACCGGCGATGTAAAACGCAATACCGCCCAGCGCGCCCTGTACAACCGCCACCACAACGGTGCCTTTTACTGTCGCGCGAGAAACTGCTGCAAACTTCATAAACAGATGATGCTTTACATACCGTGACAACGGCAGGGTGGCGAGTGTCAGATTGACCAGGTAAGCGCCATCCTTGATCAGGAAGAACAGGATATACAGCATGATGCCGAAACCCACGACAAAGCCGAATGTGCTCTTACCTATTACGAAAACGCTGCCAGCCAGATACTGACTACCTTGCAGTGCCACATCAGAAAGTTTTTTCTGAATCTCAGCGGTGCTGTCGAGATCATGGTCTGACAGGAAGTGCCGTGCCCATCGTGGTAAATGATGGATGAAATCCGCCAGGATCACGGGCAGCTGTGTCTGATTTCCCTGCAGTTTGGTATAAACCGCATTGAATTCAAGTGCCAGCGACGAGGTTATAATCGCCAGAGGGGTGAAGACAATCAGACAAATAATCAAAACGGTCAGCAGAGAGACCACACCGTTGCGATCACCGACAACCTGTTTCAGCCGATTTTTTAACGGATTGAAGATGACGGCGAGAATAATGGCCCATAGTACGGAAGAGTAGTAAGGCCTTAATACATCGAAAAAAGCCAAAGTTACGATAAAAAGAATTGCGATGAAAAAGCCTTTTGAAAATCCTTTAATGAACATTTTTGTTCCTCTGATAAATCTTTTAGCCCTCGTAGCATAGAATGCATTGACGAATTTACAAACGTAGGTCTTTTTTTGTGCAGTGTGTTGTGTGCAGAAGGGGGAAGGGGGAAATCTTACCTCTGATCAAAAGCAACGCCGGGATTAATGGAACTCCGCCATTGCACCCGCGTTAATACCTGTCATTCCATTTCCGTTAAACGTCACTGTCGATTTCTATCCCTGATGTTTAAATTTTATTTAAACAGACCGTATAACACGAAACCAGCGACGACCCAGAAGGCGACGCAGGCTCCCACACAAATGATCCAAATGGCCCAGACGGGAAGATTTTTCATTGCACGTTCCAATAATGGTAATAAAAAGCACAGAGGCAGAAAGCCCGTGTTGAGCGGGCGCTGCAGATAATACATCACGTCTGTTTTGGAAAACATCTTCTCCTCCACAGACATAAAAAAAGCGCCATCAGAGGCGCTTTTCCGTGTCAGCAAGGACTGAATTAACGACCAAATAAATCGCGACGTTTTGGTTTAACGAACTGAGCCAGCAGCACCAGAACAGCAATCACCATAAACACGCTGAAAATCACGACCAGCCACTGTGGCATGCCCAGTGACAGGAATTCCCACTGTTTTTCTGCACAATCACCGCTGGCGATAAACATCCACGGGAACCATTTGTCCAGTGGCAACCAGCTTGGGAAACGCGCGGCAAAATCACAGGTGGCGAACGGAGAAGGGTGCAACTGAATCATGGTGTGTTCCCATGACAGGCGGATACCTTCGTAAGCACTGTAGAGCCAGATGAGGATCCCGGCATAGCGTAACCATGTGGAAGGTGCGATAGCACCGACGAGGCCAGCCAGCAGAATACCCATCAGAGCACAACGTTCATAAATACACATGACACAGGGCTTAAGTAACATCACGTGTTGGAAATACAATGCAACCAGCTCAAGTGCCAGTGCAGTCAGAGCCATCAGAAGCCATGCACCGCGACCTTGTGAACAGCGGTTAAGATATTGCAACATAGAAAATTTTTCCCTGCAGTTAGCTACTGACACGCAGTGTAAACCAATTGCTTGCTGCTGCCAGCCTGTCCGAATCAATATTCGGTAAATAATTAATATAAATCGGACAATTCGACTTTAAATTCTGTAATTTCCTGAGTGAAGGTGCTTACAGGAGATTACTGACTCAATCTTTCCTTCATCAATGCACCGGCATGATCTCAGTTACCGGGGGCAAACTCAGCCATCCCATGTCGCTGTACCACTGGGTCATATCGGGCAACAGATACTGAACACACAACAGGCCGACGAGTGTCATGACTACAGTGTACGGCAATGCCATCCAGACCATCCTTCCGTAAGAAAGCCGGATCAGCGGTGCAAGGGCGGAAGTCAGCAGGAACAGGAAGGCTGCCTGACCATTGGGTGTCGCCACTGAAGGCAGGTTGGTGCCGGTATTAATGGCCACGGCCAGCATCTCAAATTGTTTCAGATCGATAATGCCATTTTCCAGCGCCGATTTGGCTTCATTGATGTAGACCGTACCGACGAAAACGTTATCTGAAACCGATGAGAGCAAACCGTTGAACAGGTAAAAGAGTGAAAGCTGATTGGACGGTGCAGCCTGAAGCACAAAATGAATGATCGGGCTGAACAGATGCTGTTCGACGATCACGGCAACAATGGCAAAAAATACCGTCAGCAGGGCAGTGAACGGCAGTGAATCCTGGAATGCCTTGCCGATGGCATGTTCATCCGTCACACCACATAACGCGGTTGCAAAGATAATCACCGTCAGGCCGATCAGGCCAACCTCAGCGAGATGGAATGCCAGCGCAACAATCAGCCACACACCAATCACCGCCTGCACAGCCAGTTTTATACGCTCCTGCTTCGTGTTGTTCTCGCTGTTCTTTTGATCAAACTTTTTAAGCACTTCATACACCGGATGTGGCAGTTGCGCACCATAACCAAACCAGCGGAAGCGTTCTACCAGCGCACATACAATAAATCCGCAGAAAAAGACCGGCACGCTGACCGGTGACATACGGATCAGAAAATCGATGAATTGCCAGCCTGCGCTTTTCGCGATGATCAGGTTTTGCGGTTCGCCAACCATCGTCATCACGCCACCCAGCGCGGTACCGACACCGGCGTGCATCATCAGGCTGCGTAAAAATGCGCGGAATTGTTCAAGCACAGCCTGATGCTGCTGATTGCCGGTAAAAGAGCTGTCGTCATTGACCTCAGTATTTTCATTCTGATTTGAAGCAACGTTGTGATAAATGGAATAAAAGCCCACTGAAACGCTGATCACCACGGCAATAACGGTCAGTGCGTCCAGAAATGCGGAAAGAAAGGCGGCAGCAAAACAAAACGCCAGTGAAAGGGCAATTTTATTGCGCAGATTCAACAACAATTTGGTGAACACGGTTAACAGCAACTGCTTCATGAAATAGATGCCAGCGACCATGAAAATCAGCAGCAAGATGACTTCCAGATTAGCAGACACTTCTTCGCGGATCCGTCCTGCGCTGGTCATGCCGATCATGACGGCTTCGATGGCGAGCAATCCACCCGGCTGAAGCGGGTAGCATTTAAGCGCCATACCTAATGTGAAAATGAACTCAATCACCAGCAACCAGCCCGCGATAAAGGGACTGATGAGGAAGAAAATCAGCGGGTTAACAATCAGAAAAACCAGAATTGCTATTTTGTACCAGTTTGGTGACTGGCCAAGAAAATTCTTTATGAATGCGCGGCTGTAGGTTGTTTCCATATTGCCCAAAGGTCCTTTATATATATTTTATTAATGTTTCAAAAAGATAGGTAAGTTTAATCGTCTGACTGGATTTTTCAATAATAAAGGGCGATGCAATAAATCCATGAAAAATGTGAAATTCTGTCAGCCCACCCACAGTTTCAACATTACTTCCGTCGTGACGCTATAACAGGGCATTTTCATCTGGTATGATGAGATGAACTATATCACTAATAAAAGCCCCACACGGAACGACAAACACATGGTTATTAAGGCACAAAGTCCTGCCGGTTTTGCCGAAGAGTATATCATCGAAAGTATCTGGAATAGCCGCTTCCCTCCGGGTTCAATTTTGCCTGCTGAAAGAGAGCTTTCAGAACTCATTGGTGTAACCCGAACCACATTGCGTGAAGTGTTACAGCGGCTTGCCCGCGATGGATGGTTAACCATTCAGCACGGTAAACCGACGAAAGTGAATAATTTCTGGGAAACATCCGGCCTGAATATTCTTGAAACGCTGGCGCGTCTGGATCATGACAGCGTACCGCAGCTGATTGATAATTTGCTGTCTGTGCGTACCAACATCGCGACGATCTTTATCCGCAAGGCGATGCGTACCAACCCGGAAGAAACCCAACAGGTTCTCGCGAAAGCGACTCAGGTTGAAGATCATGCCGAAGCCTTTACGGCGCTCGATTACGGCATTTTCCGTGGTCTGGCATTCGCCTCTGGCAACCCGATTTATGGTTTGATCATCAACGGACTGCGTGGTCTTTATACGCGCGTCGGACGCTATTACTTCTCCAATCCTGAAGCGCGCAAACTGGCGATCACTTTCTATAAAAAGTTGTCTGATATCTGCCACGAGAAAAGCTATGAGCAGATTGTGGATTGTGTGCGTAATTATGGCCGTCAGAGCGGTGAAATCTGGCACAGCATGCAGGGTGCTATGCCGGGTGACCTGGCCGAACAAAAACATCGTTAATTCCCTATATCCTTCAAACAGTCTCATCGTTGGCTGCCTCGATATAATTTGAAGGATTGAGGGAGCCAGTAATAACAAAAGGGCGCTTAGCGCCCTTTTTTAATGCCTGAAAATGGAAATTTTACAGCGGTGTCGGACGTGGCGGGCAACGTTCGAGTAACTCGACGCTGCCGTCTTCATTGAGTTGCTCGATAAAGACATCGAAGCCCCACAGGCGGTGGACGTGTTTCATCACTTCACGGCGGCTTTTATCAAGCGGTGCCCGGTCCTGCGGAATGTAGCGTAATGTCAGCGAGCGGTCTCCGCGCAAATCCACATTCCAGACCTGAATATTCGGTTCGTGATTACTCAGATTATACTGCGCCGACAACTCCTGACGAATTGCACGGTAGCCTTCCTCATTGTGGATCGCGGCGATTTCCAGATAATTATTGTGATCGTCATCGAGCACCGTAAACAGACGGAAATCACGCATCACTTTCGGTGACAGGAACTGGCTGATGAAGCTCACGTCTTTAAAGTCACGCATCGCAAAATGCAGCGTGTCGAGCCAGTCTGAACCGGCGATATCCGGGAACCAGTAACGGTCTTCCTCCGTCGGCTCCTGACAGATACGCTTGATATCCTGCATCATCGCGAAACCCAGAGCATACGGGTTGATACCACTGTAATACGGGCTGTTATAAGGCGGCTGATACACCACATTCGTGTGACTGTGCAGGAACTCCAGGATGAAACGGTCGGAGACTTTTCCTTCGTCATACAGATGATTCAGGATGGTGTAATGCCAGAATGTCGCCCAGCCTTCGTTCATGACCTGAGTTTGTTTCTGCGGATAAAAATACTGGCTGATTTTACGCACAATGCGCAAAATTTCTCTCTGCCAGGATTCCAGCAGAGGTGCATTTTTTTCCATAAAATACAACAGGTTTTCCTGCGGTTCCGGCGGGAAACGTCGCGCCTGTTCCGGTGCGTCTACACTGTCTTTGCGTGGCAGCGTTTTCCACAGAGAATTCACCTGACTTTGCAGGTATTCCTCACGGCTTTTTTGCCGCGCCAGTTCTTCCTGCAGGGAGATTTTTTGCGGACGTTTATAGCGGTCAACGCCGTAATTCATCAGCGCATGACAGGAATCCAGCAACCGTTCAACTTCATCGACACCATAGCGTTCCTCGCATTCACTGATATAACGCTTGGCGAACAGCAGGTAATCGACGATGGAACTGGCATCGGTCCAGCTTCTGAACAGATAGTTATTTTTGAAGAAAGAGTTATGCCCGTAGCAGGCATGGGCCATCACCAGCGCCTGCATGGTGATCGTATTTTCTTCCATCAGATAAGCGATACACGGGTTGGAATTAATGACGATTTCGTACGCCAGACCTTGTTGTCCGTGCTTATACAGCTGTTCGGTTTCGATGAATTTCTTGCCGAACGACCAGTGAGTGTAATTGATCGGCATGCCAATGCTGGAATAGGCATCCATCATTTGTTCGGAAGTGATGATCTCGATTTGATGCGGATAAGTTTCAAGCCGGTAGGACTTCGCCACCCGGTCAATCTCTTCGAGATAAGTTTGCAATAACTCAAACGTCCAGTCCGGTCCATCGCTAAGACGTTTGTCCTCAGTTTTTTGCTTTTGGGTCACTGTCGTCATAAGCCGCACCCTCATTCAGTTATGGACGCTACAGAGTGTTTGATTCACAACCTTTTCTTAAGATTTCGCACGTCCATTGATAATCGTAGCTCAATCTGAGTGTGTCGTTAGATAAACACCATGAATCCATTCCTCAACAAATCTATATCCTTAAGGCAGGAGACTGTCAATCGGCGGGCAATAAAGAGCCCAAAGCCGCGTACAGTCTGGCTTTGGGCGAACAATATCAGGAGACAGGCGCAAACAGCGGGGGATTAACTGCGGATAAATTCTAACAAATCCTGATTTATCTGATTCTTGTGTGTGCTGCACAGACCATGAGATGCGCCCGCATAAACCTTACCTTTGCCATTTGGCAACAACTTAAGCGCAGCTTCGCTGGAGGAAGCGGGTGGCACAATCTGGTCATCATCACCGTAAATCACCAGCGTCGGGATCGTCATCTTCTTCAGGTCTTCGCGCTGATCGGTTTCAGAAAACGCTTTAACACAATCATAAAGTGCTTTTATTGAACCCTGCATACCCTGGAGCCAGAAACTTTGGCGTAAACCTTCTGACACCTCAGCACCGGGGCGGTTGAAACCATAAAATGCGTCGGGCAAGTCCAGGAAAAATTGGGAACGATCTTTCGTCACACCGCCACGGATACCATCGAAAACAGAAAGAGGTAATCCTCCGGGATTGAAATCTGTTTTGATCATAATCGGTGGCACTGCACCAATTAATACCGCTTTTGCCACCCGCGAGGTGCCGTGCCTGCCAATATAACGGGCAACTTCGCCGCCGCCGGTAGAGTGCCCGACGTGTATCGCGTCTTTGAGATCCAGATAAGCCGTCAGTTCGGCCATGTCATCTCCGTACTGGTCCATATTATTGCCTTCCCATGACTGAGAAGAACGCCCGTGTCCGCGGCGGTCGTGGGCAATAACGCGATAACCATGTTCTGCCAGAAACAGCATCTGATCTTCAAAAGCATCCGACGACAGGGGCCAGCCGTGACTAAAAACCACCGGCTGTCCGCTGCCCCAATCCTTATAAAAAAGTTGTGTACCATCTTTAAGCTTCAGAAAGTTTGAGTTATTCACAATCGACTCCTTATTGCTGAAAATTGCTGAAATGAACGGTGCAAAACAGAAACCGATTGAAGTGTAGGTCAGTAATTGCGTCGTTGCGATATGAGTCACATTTTTAAAATGGCAACGTGGCGGGACAGGGTATGAAATTTAACCTGATACTTAGCAGGATTTATATATTGAAACTTAATTTTTACGGGTATAGCATTAACCCGCTATTGTTTGTTATTGATGCTTTAGGAGGTCAAGAAAATGGTAAATACCTTTACTTATGATAGATATAGAAATCGTATCGGCCAGGGCGTTCGTGTAATGGATGCCGAAACGGGCGTTACCGGCAAAATTACCGCGTTCAGGGTGAAATCGAGTTCCCCGGAAGAAATTCGCCGCGAAAGTTGCGTACAACTGGAAGGGCAGACGGGCCTGTTTAAACCTGTCTCTCTGATGAGACTGGAAACGACGTCTGCCTGATTTTTTCTGTTACGCCGGTAAATTCCCGCAATATAAGGCCACTATGAATAGTGGCCTTAATGTTTTACGCAGCCACCTCTGCTTTGCCTCGTTTTATAAATCCCCGTTCAACCTGAACGTCAATTCTCTGCGCAGCGTGAGGGAATATCACATGCCTGTTTGTTTGTGGTGTTTTGTGCTGATGCACGGCTTGTACACAAGAATAAAAACCTGCAACAAAACTGACCCTGAAGCGTCGGGAGTCTTGTGACATCAATGCAATCAATGCTGTCATTACGCCATAAATTTCTTGCCGCATGGCCGGAATGTTGCGGAATATCGTTATTTATTTCTGGCTATTGAAATAAATGCTGTCATGAACGATAAATAAATGTGAAAGACCTCACGGTTGTGAGTGCCTGTGTTGGTGATTTTTCTCAGTCAGGTTAATTTCCTGTCATCAGAATATTATGCTTTGTTTTGTCGTGGAGTGGAGTCGATATGCGTGTGGTGATTTTAGGCAGTGGTGTGGTCGGTGTCGCCAGTGCATGGTATCTGGCTAAAGCGGGTCATCAGGTGACGGTTATTGACCGCCAGTCCGGCCCGGCAGAAGAAACCAGTGCGGGTAATGCAGGACAGATCTCACCGGGCTATGCTGCGCCGTGGGCGGCTCCGGGGGTTCCGGTCAAAGCCGTCAAATGGATGTTCCAGAAGCACGCGCCTCTGGCGATTCGCCTCGACGGAACACAGTTCCAGCTTAAATGGATGTGGCAAATGCTGCGTAACTGCAACATGGACCACTATCAGACCAACAAAAGCCGCATGGTGCGTCTGGCGGAATACAGCCGTGACTGCATGAAAGCGTTACGCGAAGATACCGGCATTCAGTACGAGGGTCGGCAGGGTGGCACGTTGCAGCTTTTCCGCACCGCGCAGCAGTTTGAAAGCGCAGCCAAAGATATTGCGGTGCTGGAAGACGCCGGTGTGCCGTATCAGTTGCTCGAATCCAGCCAGCTGGCGACTGCAGAACCGGCGCTGGCTCAGGTTGCGCACAAACTGACCGGCGGCCTGCGTTTACCCAATGATGAAACCGGCGACTGCCAGATGTTTACCCGCAAGCTGGCAGACATGGCGCGTCAGGCGGGAGTTATCTTCGAATTTAACCGCACGGTGGATAAGCTGCATATTGAAAATGGCGAAATCACTGGCGTGCAGTGTGGCAATGAGTTCGTCAGGGCGGATGCATACGTGGTGGCATTCGGATCGTATTCCACCGCGTTGCTGCGTGATCTGGTCTCTATTCCGGTTTATCCGCTGAAAGGCTATTCCCTGACGATTCCGATTACTGATCCGGCTTCTGCGCCGGTGTCTACCGTACTGGATGAAACCTATAAAATTGCTATCACCCGTTTTGATGACCGCATCCGCGTCGGCGGTATGGCGGAGATTGTCGGCTTCAACCTGAAGCTGGCGCAGGCGCGCCGCGAAACGCTGGAGATGGTGGTCAAAGATCTCTATCCGAACGGCGGCAACGTCGAACAGGCCACGTTCTGGACGGGGTTGCGTCCGATGACGCCGGATGGCACGCCGATTGTCGGGCGTACGCGCATTAAGAATTTGTATCTCAATACCGGCCACGGCACGCTGGGCTGGACGATGGCCTGCGGCTCCGGGCAGTTGCTCTCGGACATTATGTCCGGCGTGACGCCTGCGATCCCATCCGATGACCTCTCGGTTGAGCGTTACAGCCCGGATTTCATTGCCCGTCCGGCTGGCCCGCACAAAATGCATCCGGTAGGCTGAACCTGCTGTAATCCGATCCCATGCGGGGTTTGATACCGCATGGTTTTTACTTTGCTTATTGCCGGAGCTGGTATGCCACGCCCGATTTCAGCTACATTGTCTCAGTCTGCGTTAACTCAAAACCTGAACATCATTCGCGGTTTTGCCGCCAACAGTAAAGTCTGGACGGTGGTGAAAGCCAACGGCTACGGCCACGGTATATCCCGTATCTGGCGCAGTTTATCCGCCACTGACGGTTTCGCTTTACTCGATTTCAATGAGGCGATTTTACTGCGTGAGTCCGGCTGGCAGGGACCGATATTACTGCTTGAAGGTTTTTTTACCGCAGAGGATCTGGCTATTGTTGATCAATATCGCCTGACCACGGCCGTACACAGCGAATGGCAGATAAAAGCCCTTGCGCAGGCCAGCGTCAGCCTGCCGGTCAGTATCTACCTGAAAGTAAACAGTGGCATGAACCGCCTGGGTTTTGCGCCTGAGCGCGCCGGTGCTGTCTGGCAGCAGTTACGCGAGCTGAAGCAGGTGGGGGAAATCACGCTGATGAGCCATTTCGCCACCGCTGACAGTGTGGAAGGTGTCGATGCGCAGATGAGTGTGATTAACCTCGCCGGGCAAAACATTCGCGGCCCGCGATGTCTGGCCAATTCCGCTGCGACGCTGTGGCATCCGCATACACATCATGACTGGATCCGTCCGGGAATTATTATCTATGGCGCGTCGCCAAGCGGTGAGTGGAAAGATATTGCGCATACCGGTCTGCAACCGGTCATGACGCTTAAAAGCGAGCTGATTGCCGTACAGGAACTTAACGCCGGTGCGCGCGTGGGTTACGGCGGGCGTTACAGTGTAACTCGTCCTCAGCGTATCGGTGTGGTGGCCTGTGGCTATGCGGACGGATATCCGCGCCATGCGCCTTCCGGTACACCGGTTTGGGTAGACGGCGTGCGAACGACGACGACGGGCACGGTTTCAATGGATATGCTGGCTGTGGATTTAACGCCATGCCCGCAGGCGCAGATGGGTGCGCCGGTTGAGTTGTGGGGGAATAATTTACCGGTGGATGACGTGGCAACAGCGGCCGGTACGCTGGGTTACGAACTGCTGAGTGCGCTGGCACCCCGCGTACCGGTGTCGACAATCGGTTAAAAAACGTATTACTGTCCCAGGCGGGTCAGCTGGCCCGTCGATTTTTTGCTGGCGCGTCGAGCCAGCATCGCCAGACATCCTCCTGCCAGCATCACCAGCGACAGACTCAGCTTAGGCTGCAACGGTAATGCCATCGCGATAAAACCAAGTAGTGCACCGCCCGCCATTTGCACCGAACCTGCCAGTGCCGAAGCCACGCCTGCTTCACCGGAGAACGGTTCCAGCGCATAACTGGTGGCCGGGCCCATCAGGAAAGCCAGACCGGCACAGGCGCTGGCGACTGGCACCATATACAGCCAGGTTGCTGTTTGTTCCGCAGGCGGAACCAGCGTGATCCCAGCGATTAGCCCGAGACAGCCAATAAACATCAGGATGCCGCCTGTTTTCAGACATACCGGACGCCCCACTTTACGGATAATCCGGTTGGCGATAAAGCTCATCCCCATGATCCAGAATCCGTTTGCGCCGAATACCAGTGAAAACTGCAGTGGCGTCAGCCCGGCAGTGTTCATCAAAACGGTCGGCGCCAGCGAGACATAGGTCAGCGCCATACCCATTGCACCTGCATTCACCAGAGCAAAAGTAATGAAGCGCGCATTGAATAAAATGCGGGCGTACTGACGGAATGGCAGGCCGGTGTTGGTCTGCGTATCAGCAGGGCGAGTCTCAGGCAGTTTGAATATAACCAGCAGTAAGACAGCCAGTGTATAACCGGTTAATGCCCAGAACGGCGCACGCCAGCCATAATATTGCGCGATCAGGCCGCCGATCAGCGGTGCCAGTGCCGGAATGATATTCAGCGTGCCATTGAGGAAACCATACGCACGGGCGGCATCGTTGCCACTCATCCGATCGCGTACGCCGCTGAAAATCACCACGGAAGTGCAGCACACTGCCAGTCCCTGAATGACGCGGGATAATAAAAACATCCACGGTGTTACGGAGATCGCGGCAACTATCGCCCCTGCCAGATACACCATGACGCCGATAATGGCGATCGGGCGACGACCAAATTTATCCACCAGCGGACCGGCCACCAGTTGTCCCAGCCCCATCACCAGAATAAATAATGAAATCGAGGACTGAATGACCGCCTCGGTGCTCTGTAAACCGAGCGCGATGGCGGGAATGGCGGGCAGGTACAAATCAATACCTAAAGGGCCAAGCAGCACCATGCTCAGCAGCAGGAAAAGGAATTTTTGCATTGAAAACATCACTGTCAGTCATCCGAAAGGACGCTAAGGGTAATGATTTCGTTAATGAATGGAAAGAAGCTTGTGATAATCAGACCGGCGGGCGCTGTGAATAAAAACGGACACCCGCAGGTGCCCGTGATCTAAGCGGTGACGAAAGACTTATTTTTTCTTCCAGAAATCATCAAACACCGTGACCGGCGGCTGACGTTTATGTTCAGTGCGCAGGTACCAGCCCTCAATGATGGTGGCATATTTATCGTCGATTTTCTTGCCTTCCAGATAGTCGTCGATCAGTTCGTAAGTCACGCCAAGCGCAGCTTCATCTGGCAAGGCAGGGCGGTTGTCTTCAAGGTCAGCGGTCGGGGCTTTCGTATAGAGATGTTCCGGGCAACCCAATTCTTTGAGCAGGGCTTTTCCCTGACGCTTGTTCAGACGGAAAATCGGGTTAATGTCCGTGCCGCCATCACCGTATTTAGTGAAGAAACCGGTCACGGCTTCGGCAGCATGATCAGTCCCGACCACCACGCCTTTTTTCATCCCGGCGATGCTGTACTGCGCTTTCATGCGCTCGCGGGCCTTTTCGTTGCCTTTAATGAAATCGCTCAGTTCAATACCGATTTCACGTAAGGTCGCTTCGCTTGCCAGGACGGCATTCTTGATATTAACGGTCAGAACCTGATCTGGCTGGATGAACGCAATGGCATCCTGGCAGTCCGATTCATCAGCTTGCACACCATATGGCAAGCGCACCGCAATGAACTGGTAAGCGCTATCATTTGTTTGTGCGCGTAATTCGCTAATTGCTGTTTGGCAAAGTTTGCCGGTAAGAGTAGAATCTTGCCCGCCGCTGATACCCAGAACCAGTGTCTTGATGAACGGGTGGGCCAGCAGATAACTTTTGAGAAAATCGACGCTGACACGAACTTCCTGTGCGGCATCGATGTGGGGTTTGACGTGCAGAGCCTGAATAATCTCTTGTTGTAAAGCCATGACCACTCCTCCTGAAGGCTGCCTTCGAGGAACCCGAGGCAAAAATAAGACGTTATCAGGACAAAACTACCCCGCATCGCTCAAAAGGACAAGATTCAGCGACGAGTTAGGCGGAAATCTGTACGCTGCCGGCTCGCAATATTTCGAACCAAAGTGGCGGGAAGACGTAAAGTGTGGCGCGTAATGAACCATTTCCATTCCTCATTGAAATAAGAAATCAATGCAAGAAAGGGTAATGATTTTGTATGTTTCTATTGCCGGAAATATATGTCACTCGGAACTATCCAAAAAAGCCGCTTTATTAAGATATTCCGGGCTGAGTGCGTTATATTTGTTGCGGTAGAAATATTTGTATGCATATGCCATCGAAATGGAGTTGCCAGGCTTGATTAACGGATCCTAATTAATGGCATAAATCGTGTGGTTCCAGTCTCGTTATTTGCCTTAAGTCTTATTGGGGAAACAAAATGTTTTTTCGGGTTGTACGTCGTTTACCAGCTTGTGCCGTAGTCTGCGGTGCAGCGCTGTTCAGTATTTCAAGCCTTGCAGACACCACCATCTTCACCGCGTTAGATGATCCGGCTCAGGCGAAAAAGCCGTTCGAGGGCAATATTCAGGCGGGTTACAGTGCGCAAACCGGTAACACCAGCAACTCCACGCTGAATGCTGATACCACCATGACCTGGTTTGATACCAACACGGCTAACAGCCTGTGGGGTTCTGCGCGTAACACCTCTTCTTCCGGTGTGCGTTCATCCGAGAAGTATCAGGCCGGTGCCCGTACGCGTTATAACCTTGACAACGCGAACTATATTTTCGGTCAGGGGAGCTGGCTGAGCGACCGTTATAACGGTTACCGTTCGCGGACTGTGGGCGCTGTCGGTTATGGTCGTCAGATCTGGAGCGGCCCGGTTCATACGCTGAACCTGGAAGCAGGTCCTGGTGTTCGTCATGATGAATTCGAACAGGGCGGTAACACCACTCGTGCGCTGGCTTACGCTTCAGGCACTTACGGTTACCAGATCAGCGACACTGCGCGCTTCACGCAGGGTGTTTCTGTATTAGCGAACGACGAAACTACGCTGAACTCAGAAACCGCGCTGACCGTTGCGATCAACTCCCACTTCTCGTTGAAAGTGGCGTATGACGTAACCTATAACACCAAACCACCAGCCAGTGCGCCGGATAAAACCGACACCGTGACGTCTGTAAACCTGGTGTACGGTCTGTAATTTCCCCCGGGAAATTATGCAGAAAAGCCGGAGGAGAAATCCTCTGGCTTTTTTTATGGGTTATTTTTGCCAGCATCTTGCACTGAATTTTAAATAAGCGGATGGCTATTAAGCCTCTCAATTATATTCCCTGTATCCTGCTTGTAAGCCAGAAGAAAATATCCCTGAAAGCCACAAACGGCGCAGGCAGGGGTAACCGGATGAATACCCCTATAAACCATGATTTCTTATGTTTCGCGCTATGCTTCTTGCAGAATTTTTTTTATAAACTTAAAAAAAACCTAAAGTAAGTCTTATTCCTGCCGATAGAAACCGAATGTTTAATCTTAAATCAATGCCATAGCCACTTCTGATGCTGTGTTTTTGAGGCGTACAGGCAAGCGGTTCTGGCCATAGAAAACACCGGATATGGAAATCATAAGCTTTCTTACACCATTAGCCCGCACTGTTTCGGCGTGCGCGTGTCTTTCCCTGCGGTGGCGAGTTTCCTGCCTGCTGGTACTTACCGGAATGTTTTCCCTCACCGCGCAGGCCGCGCCGCTCAGCCCCGCCGACCGCGACAGTATCGAACAGCAGCAGCGGCAACTTCTGCAGCAGAACCAGCAGCAGCGTCAGGAACTGGAGCGCAGCACGTCAGTCGCCCCCGCTCCGCAAACTCCCGTACACTCCGGCGGCCCGTGCTTCGATATTCACGACATTACCCTCAGCGGCGCAGACCATATGCCCGCGCGCATCCGGCAAAAACTGACCCAACCCTATCTGCAACAGTGCCTCGGCATTGGCCAGATTAATGCCCTGGTGAAACAGGTCTCTGACTGGTATATCGGCCAGGGCTATATCACCAGCCGCGCGTTTCTCACCGAACAGGATTTGTCTTCCGGCACGCTCAGCCTGACGGTGATGGAAGGCAAACTCGAAGCCATCAAAATGGAAAATCAACGCGGCGCAATGCTGGCGATGGCGTTTCCGGGGCTGACCGGCAACATCCTTAACCTGCGCGATATCGAACAGGGGATGGAGCAGATTAACCGGCTGCGCAAAACGCCGGTGCAGATTGAAATCCAGCCCGGCAGCCAGCCGGGATACTCCATCGTCAACCTCACCTCAAAGCCTGAGTTTCCCCTGC
>Ga0207655_1001530_pt1 | contig 20964 bp, 17 predicted proteins | sample KBSM44metaG_FD_184398 | JGI IMG/M metagenome (GOLD analysis project Ga0207655, IMG submission 184398) | Miscanthus rhizosphere microbial communities from Kellogg Biological Station, Michigan, USA - KBS M4-4 metaG (SPAdes) (version 2) | ecosystem: Host-associated > Plants > Roots > Rhizosphere >... | reverse complement strand
AAGACCGCTTCGGGGGACCCGTCGAAAGGCGCAGTCCCGAGCGGACTCCGCCGCACGACATGCTCGCCGAGCAGAGCACGCTCGGTGGAATGCTGCTGTCCAGCGACGCTGTCGCCGACGTCATCGAGGCGCTGCGCGGCACCGATTTCTACGTGCCGAAGCACGAGCTGATCTTCGAGGCGATCCTCTCGCTGTACTCCCACGGTGAGCCCACCGACGTCGTCGCCGTCACCGACGAGCTCATCAAGACGGGTGACCTGCAGCGCTCCGGTGGAGCCGACTACCTGCACTCGCTGACATCCATCGTGCCGACGGCCGCCAACGCCGCGTACTACGCGTCGATCGTGCGTGAGCGTGCACTCCTCCGCCGGCTCGTGGAGGCCGGCACGCGCATCGTGCAGATGGGCTACAACGGTCAGGGCGATGCGCTCGACCTCGTGAACAACGCGCAGGCCGAGATCTATTCGGTCACCGGCGCCGAGCAGGCCGAGGATTACGTCCCGCTGCAGATCGCGGTGGATGCCGCGGTCGAGGAGATCGAGGCGGCGCGCGGCCGCGACGGTCAGATGACGGGCATCCCCACGGGCTTCGCCGGGCTCGATCAGCTGACCAACGGTCTGCACCCGGGTCAGATGATCATCATCGCGGCGCGCCCCGCCATGGGTAAGTCGACGCTCGCGCTCGACTTTGCCCGCGCCGCGGCGATCAAGGCGCAGATGCCCACGATCGTGTTCTCGCTCGAAATGGGGCGCAGCGAGATCGCGATGCGTCTGATGAGCGCCGAGGGTGCGATTCCGCTGCAGAGCATGCGCAAGGGCACGCTCGACTCCCGCGACTGGACGACGATCGCCGCGACGCGTGGCCGCATCAACGACGCGCCGCTGTACATCGACGACAGCCCGAACATGACGCTCGTCGAGATCCGCGCGAAGTGCCGCAAGCTCAAGCAGCGCGTGGGTCTGAAGATGGTCATCATCGACTACCTGCAGCTCATGACGTCGGGCAAGCGCGTGGAGAGCCGTCAGCAGGAGGTCTCGGAGTTCTCGCGTGCGCTGAAGCTGCTCGCGAAGGAGCTGCAGGTGCCGGTGATCGCGCTGTCGCAGCTGAACCGTGGTCCCGAGCAGCGCGCCGACAAGAAGCCCGCACTGAGCGACCTGCGTGAGTCGGGCTCGATCGAGCAGGATGCCGACATGGTGGTGCTGCTGCACCGCGAGGCCGCCTACGAGAAGGACAGCCCCCGCGCCGGCGAGGCCGACCTGATCGTCGCCAAGCACCGTAACGGCCCCACGGATACGATCACCGTCGCCTTCCAGGGCCACTTCTCCCGCTTCACAGACATGGCACCGGGGGACTTCGGGTAGATGTAGGTTTTTTTGAAGTTGTCCATTTCGCAGGTGAAATGTCCACGCGATGTCCATATGGACATTTCGGGTAGTTGAGTCGCGTGGCGGTTCCGCGCCGAGATGGCAGCGTCCCGAGCGTGGCTGGCGAGCACCTGGCATTTGCGCGGGTTCAGTGGGCGCCAGCCGTCCAGGTGAACTCACCGATGAGCGCGTGTGTGCGTTCAGGGTCCCGTCGTCGGGAATCGAAGCGGACGGGTCAAACGCGCACCGCTCGGTACGTCGACTTCCTTGCGTATCAGTCAGCTTCTTCCGCCCGAATGGCGACCGGCTTGCGGCTAGCGACGCTTGGATCTGCGCTTCCGGCGCGGCTGAGAGCGCTGCCCGCGGATCGGCATGCGCACCGATTCTGTGCTGCGGAGCGCGGACACTGGCTGAAGCCGCGCAGCGACAGCTGCGTCAGTGTCGGAAAGCTCGTCCGGGATCTGCTCGTAGAAGACGCCCATCGTTTCGCCGGTTTCGCCATCGAACGCGAACATCGTAGCCCGGGATACTCCGAGCTGATGGCCTTTCGCGCGGAGGTATGCGCGCCTGGCAGCCTCCCAACGCATCCTGTTGCTGCCGTTGGGGCAGGTCCCCCACACCATGACCCATCCACCGTCGTCGAGGGTTGGGATGGGGATCGTGATGGTCCGCTCTGTGGCGCCGTTCGCTGAGCCTGTGCAGACGTCCCGTGCGTACTGCGCCATACGGCGTTGCGTCTTGATGTCGCCGGAAAGCAGCGTGGCAATGATCGAGGGAGCAGTCGATATCCCCGAGCCCATGATTTGTTCGATGAGTCCATCGAGCGGACTGGGCGTCATACGCGGCTTGGCCGGCGCGGAAGGAAGTCGCTTCTTGCCAGCTCGTGCGCGCGAATAGTCCTCGAAATACCACGCGTCAAGCGGATCGGTGCGGCTGGTGATCACGCCTGGCGTCTGCGTCTCCCATCTCCGCAGGTCTGACGACTGTGTGGAAGGGAGGAACCTGAAGGCTGCTCGCAGCCTGTCGGGGTGCTCCTCGACGTACAGGCCGGACTCGAGGAAGTACAGATAGAGATCGAGTTCGTCTGGTGCCGTGTAGTAGACGGTTGCCTCAGGATGGCGTCGTCGCCGCAGGTAAAGCAGGAAGATGCCGGCGTGCTCGGCAAGTTCGGCGATCAGATCGAGGTCGTGGATTGATACGGTCCAGGGGATGGCGTCTGACGAGATTAGGCCAGCCTTTACAAGTTCAGCGGTGGCGGTTGAAGTTGATGTGAGATCGTCGAGGCTAACGGCGACCGTATGGATCTCCCGAACGAAACTCAGATCGATCCAGCCCTCACCATGTACCCGGATCCCCTGATCGTCTCGAATGCGGACAACGAGGCGCTGCGCTTGGTCGGCCGCCTTGGTAATGATTCCGGTGAGGTCCTTGCGCAGCCGAAAGGCCGACGCGCTGCGGGACTGCGAGCTCAGCGCGACGGCCTTGTCCTCGATGACGATCGCCACATCGCCGGCGACGAGCAGGTGGTCGCCCTCGACGCGTTTCGTGTAGTTGTCGGGGCCGGCCTCTCGCTCGCTTTCGTTTGCGGGAATGTAGTACTGGAAGGCATGCCACTCTCGTTCCGACGGGATGAGTTTCTCGAACGCCCGCCGAGTGCGCTGCTCGAGGAGCCGGCCGCGATGTGCTTGATACTGCTCCCAGCCGGCGGTGGTGCGGAGAATCGCCTCGAGTCGTTCCCTTACTGCCGCCTGAGTCAACGCAGGATGGACGAGGAATGCGCGCCCGGAATCGGTCCTCAACACGGGGGTCGAACGCAACGGGTTGTCTCCACGCAGGAACCCGCCGACCGCATCGTAAACGGAAGAGTCCGGGCTTGGCCGCCAGGTGAACGCATCGAGTACCGCGCTCACAACGGAATCCGAGAGACCAGTCGAGCCAGCAAGATCCGCCACCGCGACCGAGGCCGCAATCTCGTCGGGTTGCATCGCCCGATCGATGCGTCGCGTGGCATCCGCCACCGCTGCGTCGGTTGCGAGCCCCAAGACGTGGTTGCTGGTAACCCGATCGTACGTGAGCGCCGCCAACTGCTGCCTTCGGTTCATATTCGCGACCTGAAGTTCGTGCAGTCTGTCGAGCACGGCGATCGCCTCACGAGCGCCGAAGCCGGTGACTTGGCGAAGGTGGACATCGATTGACGCATCATCGAACAGCGAGTAAGTGGTCTCTCTGAGCAGATCCGAGTAGGAACTGCCGCGCATCGACATTTCTGTGATCTGTAACGTGGCCCCGATCCAGCCGAGTGGGTCGTCAGGATCAATTGCTGAAAGGGCGCGGAGGCTCCCTAGACGTCGAAGGTCTTCGGCGAGGTCGAGAATCTCTTCAGCGATCGACGCGGGCGCGCCGGTCGTGCTCGGGTGGTGCGCAGATGCCGTCATGGCCACGATCGCTATGAGTTCAACGCAACTCCAGCCGTTCTCGATCCCGGCCTGATACATCGGCTGCCCGTCGTGCCATGGGAGGGCCCGCAGCCGGGCTTGCTCGATGACGACTATCGGGTGAAACTCGGCCACCAGGTTGACCATTTGGCTCGTAGCAGCCCGAATCTGATCGTCCAGCCCATCGACGGCATGATCTGGATCGAGTGTCGAGATCACTCCAACCATCGACTCGAGCCCGTGTGTGATCGCCATCGCGTGGACGTCGATCGCGCCCACCTCACCTGCTGCGCGCTTGTTATGAGACTTCCCCACGACGGACAGCGAATCACGGGTGCGCGACGCTCCCTGCTCGCGACTCACCCACGCCGTCGAAAGAGGACAGGATCCACAAGGACTGTCGGGGATACGCCCAGGTGTCTGTCGCGCCGAAGAGTTGTTCGTCGCAGCCATCCACGCGAGGCTTCCGTCGGCGGACGGTATCGTCGGCTTGTGGTCGACGAGACGCTTGTCCCCCGAGGATCTTCGTCAGCGGTGGGCGGAAGTCGCCCTAACCGTTCGCACAGTGCAGCGGCTGGTTGCTCGAGTACGGGAGCCGAGGCCCGACAGCGAGTTCATGTCGGTCGAGGTGCTGTTCCCATCTGAATCGATTACCCAGTGGGCTCTCGAGGGCCTGGGATCTGCGGTCGATCACATGATCAGGTGGGCGGATCACTCGATTCCAATGCAATGGGGTGAGGGCTATGTCGTTCGAACGAGCGGATACCGATGGATCTACACGATGATTCGCTCGTCTCGCGAGGGCACGTCGCAGTCACTGTGGCTGACGAGGTCCGCCCACGCTCCTGACGCGGTTGCGCGCATGATCCGTATGATCAGGCACGACCTCGACGAGCAAGCGAAGGCGTGGCGCGCGATGGGCAGGGACACTTCCCTCCTCGATACTCGCGAGTCGGCGTTGGCTGACATCGCGGAGTCCATTGAAAGGTCGGTAAGGCGGCGAGACGACTGCCCGCGATGGTGGACCTTATCCGCTCCGCAGGCGAGGCTATCGGCAGTGACCCGGGTGAGTACGAGGCCGCTTACCGAGTTTGCAGTGCGGCCACGCATGGCAAGGGGTGGGCTGTCGGCGAACTTACCCGGCAGGAAGTCGTAAGTGAGTGGCGCCCGGGGCAATTCCACACTATTTCAACGCCCGACCCCGAGCGCCTCACGGAGATGTTGGAGACCGCTAGGCCGTGTTGCTAAACACGTTCGGGGGCCTCGTGGGTGAGTCTTGATGCGTGTCTCGTGACGTGATCTCGGATGAAGCGTGGGCTGTGATCGGTCCGCTGTTCCCGACTGTCAAGTCGACGGGGCGGCCCCCTGTCGACCGACGTACGGTGGTCGAAGCGACGGCGTGGCGGTTCCGCACGGGCGCTCCTTGGCGGGATGTGCCGGAGCGTTTCGGGAACTGGAACACGATCTATAAGAACTTCAACCGTTGGTCCGAAGAGGGCGTGTGGGCGCGGGCGCTGGAGAAGACGCAGTCGCTTGCGCAGCAGTCTGCCGATCTGGACTGGGTCGCATCGATCGACTCCACGATCGTGCGTGTACACCAGCACGGTGCGACGCTTCCGCGCACCACAGGGGGCTTTGTCGAACTACAAGAAGTTCGGTGACGAGCCGCCTGATCATGCGATCGGCCGCTCGCGCGGCGGGCTGACAACGAAGAGTCACCTGGTCTGCGACGGGAAGGGACGTGCCCTCGCGTTCATCCTCACACCCGGACAAGCGGCAGACACCAGCATGCTGACCGCGACGCTGAGCGAGATCCGCGTCCCGGGCGCGAGAGGCAGGCCACGGTCGAGACCGGACCGGGTGCTCGCGGACAAGGGCTACCCGTCAAGAGCGAGCCGTGCCTGGCTGCGCGAGCGCGGGATCGCCGCGACGATCCCCGAGCGTGACGATCAGATCGCTCACCGCCGCAAGCGCCGAGGGCGACCGATCGACTTCGGGCACCAGCAGCGGGTCCGCTACCGCGGCCGCAACGTCGTCGAGCGGTGCTTCAACAAGCTCAAGCAATGGCGTGGTATCGCGATGCGCTCAGACAAGACCGCACGGAACTACCACTCCGGTCTCTGCCTCGCTGCCACACTCCACTGGCTCGCCAGCAGCGTTCACTGAACATCGACGTCGACTGCTTCGCCCTCGCTCGTACGCTTCAAGCGCGCCAAGTGGTATCGCCACCCCTCGTCGTGTTCCGCAGGCAACGAAGACGGAGTCCGAGCGCGGGAGAATCCTGACTCGGTGAGCGTGACCAAGGTCCCCTGCAGGCGCGCTTCGAGCTCGATCACGACCTCGAGAGGATGATCCCAGCTCTGCTCGGTCCAACGGAATCCGAGAACATGCGGCGCGTCGCATCGTGTGACACTCCCCGCCGCGCTTACCTGACGGTCTCCCTCGACCCAGGTTTCAACGAGCGGCGAGCCGACGGCGGCCTCGAAGCGCATCTCAGGCCACCATGCGCCTCGCCCCGCCGTTAGGTATCGCCAGACAACCTCGACGGAGGCATCAATGTCCGCCACCACCGTCACCGAGTCACGAAGCACATGACCAAGCTATCGCTCGGACCGAAGCCTTTAGCAACACGGCCTAGTTCCCTCCTAAACGCCGCTTCTGGCCTGTATCTGAAGCGTTGCGGGTACGACGAGGTCGAGGACTTCATCCGCGCCGCCCACGAGGTGGCTTCCGAGATGCGCCAAAAGGACGGCGGCGCAATGCTGGAGCAGTACGCCCGAGAGCATGGGTTCGTTGACCGTCCGCGCGACTAACTCATAGAACCCGGGGACCGCCAAGCGGGCGCCCTACAACGAGCCGCCTCCGGGTCCTGGCCGCGGAGTAGTGCAAGGAGTCGTCGCGCAGCTCGTTTGAGTTGCCGACGAATCTGCGCGCCTCGAGCTCATCCGGATCGGGGAGCACCCGGGGGTTTCGACACGGCACGGGCGCGTGTCCGAACTCGCCCGTTCGAGTCCCCGACTCGTAGGGAGCATGGTCCTGGGCTAGAACTCGAGTCCCTCGAGGAAACGGCGAGCTTCCTCGTCGTTTCGCTGTCCTTCCGCGCGGTATGAATCGGCTATCTGGCGGAGCGCACCGGCCGTTCGAGGATGTGTCGCCTCGATGAGTTCGGCTTTGGCTTCGAAGTCGGCGGCGAGGTTGAACTCTTGCTGGCCGCCCTCGGTCATGCCCCTCGAGGTGACGCCACGCTTGTTGTGCACGCCGACCATGAAACCTCGCTCCATCCGATCGCTCGGCGCTACTTCAAGCACATCCCTTACAGCGCGCGTCGGAAACGTGCCGTCGGGATCGGTCGGGGCATGCGCGAACACTTCACCGATCTGCAACTCCCCGATCTCCAGTCGGTCACTCTCGGTCAGTAGCTGTCGCGCTGAATCGAGCCACGTTTGAAGCCCGGCCGCATCCACAGCGCCGTTGGCGTCCGTGCCGGGCACCACGCGCCATTCGTGTAGCAAGCGCCAGGCGTTCGTAGCGAGCGCCGAGTCGACTTGTCGAGGTTCGTCGTCACCGCGCGGAGTGGCCGGCTTGAAAGCCAACTCAAGGACTTCGACGAACCACCGAGGATCTTCCGCCAACAGTCGTTGTAGCGATGTGGCTCCGCCTTCGAATTGAAGTAGCGGAAGGAACTTCCACTCGAGACGCGCTACCTCCCTCTCGTCGACGCCCCGGGAGCGAAGGAAGGCGAGGAGCCTCGACACGTCGTGCTCTGACACTCGCCCAGATTCCGGATCCCCAGGTCCATACTGTGTCAGGGCGTCGAGCACGAGTCGCTCAGCGTCGTCGACCTCCAGCTGCTCGACATAGAGACTTAGCGTGTCCACGGCCATGGCAACGCGACCGTAGAGCAACAGCTGACGCGCCACTTCGCTCGTCTGGGCGAAGTCAGCGCCTCGCCCATAAGGCACGAACTCGGCCCAGTATGCAGCGTCGACCGCATCATCGAGATCAGTGAGTGCGGCCCACGCCTGCGTCACGTCCTCCACCGTCTGGAGCATCCGCGCTTGTGCCAACGGACGCCCGTCGAGCTTTCTCACCCATGGGAGCACTTGGCTGATCTCTCGCTCGAATCGCGCGCGCGCGAAGGCATCCGCGAAGGTTGCGCGCGCCTCAGTCGGGCTGTCCAACTCATCGAGCGCGACAGCATCATGCTCCTGGTCGACGCGAGCCGCGGCGAAGCCGAGGGCTGAAGGCATCGCGACGTCTGTGGAGAGATCCACCAGTCGCTCGAAACCTTCCGCTTCGATGATGCGGCTGACCGCCTCTTCCCTTACCCGTTGAAGTATCAGTTCATAAGTGTCGTAGCCGTCCCCGATCGAAATGCCGATGTCAGGCGTCCAATCGTCGAAAAGCCACTTGTATCGCTCGGCCGCGCTCGACGGGGCCAGACGCGCGGCCGCCTCGGCTAGCGGTCGCAACCAGTCCTCTGCAAGGGACCAGTCGGAATCGGGGAACTGGCGATGCTTGCGCACAAAGTCTTCGATCGAGTCCCATAGACGCACTGCTTCAGACGACTCGAGTTCATCCGCTTGAAGGGTTCGCAATGCCTCAAGAGCAGATCGTTTGGCGTCGTCGGGCAACCGATCGAAAACCTCGATCACCTTGGACCAGCGAGTCGGATCCCCGGCCGCCCCGGACACGACCCGGTCGGCGATCGCGTCGACAAACCTGTAGATCTCAGCGAAGGTAAGTTCCTCGTTCACCCCCTTGGCCCAGTCCCGGAACCGAGGCTTGTACGTCTCCATCGCCATTTCGGAGGGTCGAGGTAGCAACTGAAGCAGGAGCTTCCAAGTAACGGCCTCGTGCCGGAGGAGAAGCGCGTCGAGCACCAATAGACGAGTTTCCGCAGGCGCGCTCGTCTGCGGAAGCCACGGCCTAAATAGCCCGTGCAGGCTCGCCGCGGGACGGTTGCTTAGCTTCCCGCCCGGGTCGATCTCGGCTAGCGAAGCGAGTACCTCTGCCGCAAAGCCTAGATGCCGACTCGACCAAGCCACACACTCGAGCGCCCAGAGGAGCCCCGTGTGCGGGCTGCTGACGTACCAGGAATCGGTCTGATCGTGGAAGAAGTTGCGAGCCAACGGTGCCGGTCCGGCGGTCGCTTCAGCCACTGCTCGGAGGAAAACGTCAGGCGCCGCCTCTGCTAGCGACGGCAGCACGTCCGCCATCGATTCCCAGAGCTGCGCAGATGAGTCCTCATTGGCGCGGACCACGAGCTGCCACACCACCCGCTCGGCCCACTGGCGCGCCGAGCGACCGCCGGGGAGGCGCACCTCGTCCCCACGACTACCGAGGAGCGCTACCGACCGGGCAAGGCCGCCGCGAAGATCTGTGGAGTGCACCCGTGTCTTCCCATAGATCTCGGCACTCCAACGGTCTTCGGGCGGCAACTCGAGTCGCGGGTCCACGGCTCCGAGAACCGTCTGGACGGCGAACTCCAGTCGCTCGAGGTCGCCCTCGCGGAGGCTGAGGCGGGCCGTGCGCCAGGAGTCCTCAGGCGACGCAACGGCCCAGGTTGCTCCGACCCGGGTGAAGATGGGATCCGCCTGGCGCGCGGCACTATCCAGGAGCTCTGTCAGGTCGGCGTGACTCTCACCGGTGAGCGCCTCAATCACCTCTACGTCTCCGCTCCGGAGTTGATTCCAAGCACCCGCGAGCCACGCCCTCCGGATCGCTGGCGTCGCCATGTCGGTCGCCCACTGCTCCGGCTCGGGCTGCCCGAAGCGCCTGGCCACCCGCTGAAGCGCAAGCAGGCTCCTCGCGCCAGCCCGCACGAAGCGATCGAGGCTCTCGTCAGGAACCCCTGCTTCTTGCAAGGCCGCACGCAAGGTTAGGTGGTCATGTGGAGGTAGTTCGATGTCGGAGTCGCCCTCCGTCACGACAAAGACAACATGGTGATTTTCGATAAGGTACGCCTCGCGCTGTAGACGCTCTTCATACGGCAGAAGAATCAGGAGGCTTGATGTCTGGTCAAGTCGTCGGAGGGACGCTCCGTCGTGCAACAACAGCGAGCGCGAGAGCATCGGCTCCGCAGCATCGGGCTCTTGTGCCATCATCGCGCATGCGGCGAACGCCAACCCATCGTCAACACTCGCCGCTCTGATTAGGGTCTGGCCGACGTCGACCGACAGCCGCCTGAGCAGGTCCGCCGCCCTGTCTTCCCGCCCGGCGAGCACCACTTGTGAAGTCAGCCGCGGATCAAACCCGCCCGAGAACCGACGCCACCAGTCCTCAATCGTCGCGACTCCGCCAGCGGGCATCTCGAGAAGTTCTGATAGCCATATCCGAACTGCAGCGGATTCTTCCAGCGCCTGCTCGAGATCGTCAGCGTCGAGAACCCGCACGTCCTTCCATTCACCTTCAGCGCGACGCGCTTCCTCCCACTCCTTCTTCTTGGACCAGCGCCGCGGCGTCACGAAGACGAAGGTCGTGCTGGACTTGTCGACGCCGAGCGGGTCGGCGGTGCGTCCTTCGTAGTCCTTGCTCGCCTTAGTCGCGGGGTCCTTGTTGGTACCCATCTCCCAGACGCTCAGGCCCTCGGGCACAAACGACGTTCCCCTCGTCGCCTCGACGGTCCCGTCGTAGCCGGGTAGACCCACGCCTTCCCCGCCTCGCATCTCAACCCGCTGGACTTGATCGTTTTCGTGGCGGATCAGCCGACGTACCAAGCGCGGGAGATCGGATTGCGCCGATCGCTGGTCGGCCCATCGAACAAGGTCCGTACCGTCCGCCAAGTGCGGCGAACCCCCGCCTGCCGTCATGTGCACGACCTCCTCGGCGAAAGCCTAGGCCTGGAAGATGCGAATCCCGCTAGCCCAGCCAGTTACCCGAGGACCGGACGGTGCTGGACAAGCAGCTTCAGGACGCGATCGGCCAGTTCGAGAAGCAGGCCGGCGTGGTGCAGTCGATCACGAAGGATGCGGGCGAGTCGAAGTCGAAGCAGCTCGCCGCAGCGTTGACCGGTGGCAAGAGCATCGTGATCGTGACGATTCAGTCGTTCGAGGCGCTCATCACAGCGATCCAGACCCTGCCGGAGTTGCAGGGGCGCCGGTTCGCGGTGATCGCGGACGAGGCCCACTCATCTCAGACCGGGTCGACCGCCGGCGCGCTGACCAAGGTGCTCTCACCGGACGAGCAGGCCGCGGCCGCGGAAGGCGCACCGATCAACTCGGAGGCGTATCTGCAGTGGGCGATGGAGGTCACCGCAGCTGCTCCCAACATCTCCTACTTCGCGTTCACCGCGACCCCCAAGGCCAAGACCCTCGAGCTGTTCGGGCGAGTCCCGGAGGGAGCGGGCCCGGATGCGACGCCGGAGCCGTTCGACCTGTACTCGATGCAGCAGGCGATCGAGGAGGGCTTCATCCTCGACGTGCTGCAGAACTACACGCCATACAAAGTGGCGTGGAAGCTGCAGCATCCCGACTCCGACTACGACGATGGCGGTGAGGTCGACGAGTCGACGGCGGTGAAGGCGCTGGTGCAGTACGTGCGGCTGCATCCAACGAACATCAGCCAGAAGGCGAAGATCGTCGTCGACCATTTCCGCACCTTCGTGCAGCCACTGTTGGACGGCAAGGCGAAGGCGATGGTGGTCACAGGGTCGCGGGTGGAGGCCGTGCGGTGGAAGAAGTACCTCGACGCCTACATCGCAGATGCGGGGGTCCAGGGTGTGCGATCCCTGGTCGCGTTCTCGGGCACGGTCGAGGACCCGCAGAATGTCGGTGAAGGACTGACGGAGCGCACCCAGAATCCGGGGGTGCCGTCGGATCTCGCGGAGGCATTCAAGCCGGAGACGTTCAACGTGATGATCGTGGCGGAGAAGTTCCAGACCGGGTTCGACCAGCCCCGACTCGTCGCGATGTACGTCGACAAGAAGCTCGGCGGCGTCCAGGCCGTACAGACTCTGTCGCGGTTGAATCGGACGTATCCGGGCAAAGACAAGACGTTCGTCCTCGACTTCGTCAATGACCCGCAGGAGGTGCTGGATGCGTTCCTGCCCTACTACCGGAAGGCGACGCTCGCCGCGACGACCGACCCGAACCTGATCTACGACCTCGTGGTCAAGCTCGACTCGGCGGGTATCTACGACATGTCCGAGGTTGAGCAGGCGTTCGACGCCGCCCTCGTTGGTGGGGTGAATGCGAACTCGAAAGTGTCGGCGGCGACCGCGCCGGCGGTGGACCGGTTCCAGAAGCGGTGGGTCGCCGCGGTGCTGGATGACGACAAGGCCGAGCAGGACGAGTTGCGGCTGTTCAAGGCCGATGTGGGCAACTTCGTGAAGTTCTACGACTTCATCTCCCAGGCCCGCAACCTCGAAGACACCGACCTGCCCCGCCGGCACTACTTCTTCCGCCGCATCCTCCCGCAACTGTCGACCGCGACGATTCTCGAACCCGTCGACATCTCGGATGTGACCCTCGTCGGCTACAAGATCAGCGCGGGCGAGTCCGTGAAGCTGAACCTCGAGCAGGGTCCGGGGCTGGATCCGATCACGGCGATCGGATCGGGCGCGATCCACGAGAAGCATCGCAGCGCGCTCGAGGAGATCATCCAGAAGCTCAACGAACGCCTCGGCGACAAGTACGGTCTCGGCGTCATCGACCTGCAGATGAACCACATCGTCGGAAAGTTGGCGTTGGATGTCGATCTCGCGAACCAGGCCGCGGTGAACTCACCGCAGCAGTTCGCCGAATCCCCGGCGCTCCCGAAAGCGTTTCAGAAGGCCCTGCTCGGGATGCGTGACGAGACCCCCGCGTTCATCGACGACCTGTTCAACGACAGCGGACTGTTCGCCGAACTGGGGAAGGCGTTGCCGGCAATGCTGTACGAGTACCTCAAGACCCAAGGGACGCCGCGCGAGTGACCCGGACGGTCGAGACTCAAGTCCGCACGGCCCGCGCCCGCACCCGATCGGGGGTCGTGCGGGCTGGTGGGCGGTCTAACTAGGGCTTTCCGAACGGCGGGAGCGCGCTGAGTCGACAGCGCGCAGGAGCCTGAGCGTTCCTTCGAGCTTGGCGAAAGTGTCGTCGGGGAGGGGGTCAGGGGAGAAGTGCATCAGGCTATTGCGGACGTCCGCTATGAGTGTCACGAGTGAGCGCAGTCGCTCCCGAGTGATTCCGACCCAGCCGAGCTTCTCCCAGTTCAGGTCATCATCGAAAAGATACGGATACGCGCCGAGTGTCAATCGGCCGATCGTCTTGCAGTTGGCTGGTGAGCGCTCCACATCGGCGTCAGTAAGCCGTAGCCTTACCGCACGGCGCATCCGCATTTCGATTTCCTCGATCATCACGAGAGGTCGTCGATCACGTCCGAACTCGGCGGTGAGATCCGCGATTGTCACGATGCCGCCGATTTCGTTGGCCTCGCCGCGCACGAAAACGTAGCCACTCGACTCGATCTGAGCCACGACATCCAGCACATTCGCATAGGGTGCCACCGTCGGTGGAGACGTGGTCATGGCATCGCCGACCGTTGTCGGCCTGCCATGCATGTGGGCGATGGCGATTGACTCCCACGTAATAACGCCCACGAGGCCGCCCGCCTCGACAACTGCGAGTTGCGAGTAGTTGCCCTCAAGCATCGCCGTGCGTGCATCCGCGATGAGATCGTCTCGCGAAACGGACACAGGTGCGCGTCGAGCGGATGGAATCTGAAGGATGCGGTAGCCGACGGCGGGCTCAGCGTCACCTTCGTCTGCGAGAAATGCGCCAGCGTCGAGCTGGTCATGCTGCCCTTGGCGCGCAATAGGGGTGACGACGATCTGCTCGTCCATGTCGGCCTCGGTGATTGCGGGCACGGCGTTCAGCCCCGTCTTGTGCAGCAGCTCATCGATCAGCGCCACCGTCTGGGCTGTCCGGCGGTCAACTCCAGCAAGATCGAGGAGTTCGCGAACGGTCATTGGTGTCGGCTTGCCCGAGGGGAGATCCTCGATGCTCGCCGGCAAAGGCCCACCGTCGCGAGACGGTCCGGGGTCGGGCCTCCCGTCGCGGACCTCCATCAGGCGCTCGGCTGCGCCAAAGCGGGCCAGCTCGCACACCGTGAGGAGTGAGCCCAGTGACGCGCGCAGGTCATGTCTCAAGGTCGCCCGATCGACGTCCGAACGCTGCCATTCGACCGACCTAAAGTGCTCGCCGTGTTCGTGTTCGTCGAACCCGTAATCCGACCGCACAGTTCCGATTGCCAGTGAGCCGTCGGACTTCAACGGCATCACGACGATGTCTCCCACCTGCATCTCGTTGACGAATCTGTCCAACTGTCCCGTCCAGTTGCCGATGAGGTAATTCGAGGCGCTGGGGTGCACAGCGGTGAGGGCTTCTCGAATCTGTTCGCGAGAGAGATTCGTCAGGTCACCGACTTCGGACCAACCGATCAAAGCTCGGCCAGCGCTCAAAGCAGCTTGTTCGCGCTGCCCCTTGCGTCCACCACGTACCATCCACGCCCGCATCCCGCCATTGTGGGTGAGTGCGCTCGGGGCCGCAAGCGTCAGTCGCGGCCCCACGTTGCGGACGATGCTTCAGTGGGCCAGCTCGTCGAGGCTGACGGACGACGGTCGTCAGCGACCGAGGCTCGCGTTCATGATGCCTACGCCCGCGAACCAGATCGCTACTCCCGACGCCGCGCCGACCGCCGCAACCCACCAGCTGATCTTGCGGCGGACGAGGCGGATGATCGTCCACACCGCCGCGGCGAGGAACACGACGGGAGGCACGCTGAGAGCGATCAGCCAGCCCACCGACATGAGGCCGGTGTTGCACCGATCACCGAAGCACCCGTCCGACATCATGACGAGAAAAAGCGACATGAATGCGAGCACCGCGAAGCCGAGGAAGCCGGCGATCATGAGGATCACCGAGACGATCACGTCGGCGATGCGGGCACCCGATGTAGGTGGCCTCACGGGGCCTGAGCGCCCGGAGCCACAGACGAAGGGAAGTCCGGTGGCGGTGTCGACATGCGGGAAGTATCGCATAGCCCGTGCCGGTCACCCGCTGGTGTGTGAGTTCGATGGTGGTGGCCGCGGAGCCACCGCCCGTGGGAGCGGGCGGCGACTCTGTGCCCTCACCAAACGCACCTCGAAGTGCCTTTTGTAGGCCTCACCGCACTGACTCACAATGTGGTTACGAACCAGAAGTGAGGTAATGGTCATGTCGTGCAAGGAGACCAATGCGGCGGCCCCGATCGTCATCGAGGTGTGGGCGGATCTCAGCTGCCCGTGGTGCTACGTCGGTAAGCATCGACTGCAGCGAGCCATTGATTCCCGCGCGGATGCCGATCGGTTCCAGGTGAAGCTGCGCTCGTTCGAGCTCAACCCGAACCCGCCGCGCACACCCGAGACCATCGAGAGCGCCTTCATCCGCTCGCACGGCGGCAACGCGAACGTCGTTCTTCAAGCCGAGCGTCGGATTCAGGCGCTCTCGCAGCTCGAGGGGCTGCCCTTCTCGCTCGACCGGCTCAACGCCAACACCTTCGACTTCCACCGCGTCGTGCACTACGCCGAGGAGGCGGGCAAGGGCCTCGAGTTCTTCTCCCGAGTGCAGGACCGATTCTTCGCCGGAGAGATCAACCCCTTCGACGCCGAGGTGCTTGCACAGGTCGCCGCAGAGGTGGGGCTGTCGGCCGACCGCGTTCGCACGGTGCTGGCCAGCGACGAATACGCCGATGCCGTGCGCGCCGACACCCGTGAAGGTCAAGAACTCGGCATCCAAGGCGTGCCCTTCACCGTCTTCGACCGCCGCTTCGCCGCGTCGGGCGCCCAGCCCGTCGAGGCATACGGGCAGGTGCTCGACACCCTCGTGACAGACACCACGGACGGTGTGGCATGAGCACCGAAGACACCGCGAAGCCCGTCCTGCTCACCTTCGGCGACCCCCTCGCGGCCGAATGCGATCCCAACGGTGAAGCGTGCGCGCTGCCCACGGCCACACGCCCGTAACCCACCGACCCCCACACACTGACGAATCTGAGGAAGACTGTGCCCACCATCGCCATCATCGGAGCCGGCCCCGGCCTGGGACTCGCTATCGCCCGCACCTTCGGTGCCCAGGGATTCGACGTCGCGCTCATCTCCCGCAACCAGGCGAAGCTCGACAGCCTGGCCGCCCAACTCGCCGCCGACGGCATCACTGCCGCCGGTTTCGCCGCCGACGTGCTCGACCGGCCCACCCTCCGCTCAGCGCTGACCGCCGCAAAGGCGCACTTCGGCGGCATCGACGCGCTGGAGTACTCGCCGGCCGACGCGTCGGCGGGCCCCCTGGCTCCCGTCGACATCCGTGAAGCCACCCCAGAGAACGTGCAGCCGCAGATCGAGTACTACCTGTACGGCGCCATGACGGCAGCCGAGGTCGTCCTGCCCGAGATGCTCGCGGTCGGTGCCGGCACGCTGCTGTTCACCACGGGCGCCGGATCGATGTACCCGGTTGCCCAGTACGGCAACGTCACCGCCGGTGGGGCGGCACTACGCAACTGGGCGCTCAACCTCGGTCAGGCCCTCGCCGGCAGCGGCGTGCATGTCGCCCATGTCGCCATCGCGCTCATGATCGCCGAGCACGCACCCGCGCCCGGACTCGACTTCCTCCCCGCTGCCGACATCGCCCCCCTGTACTGGGACATCCATCACACTCGCGCGGTGCACGAGCTGGTCGTCAAGAAGTAGAGCGAGCGCTACTGGCCGACCGAAGCGAGAGCGGCATGCGCCCCAACGCGGCCGACACCCGTGACCTCGTGATCGCGGCGGTTCGCCGCCACGGTCTCGTGGTGGGCGGCCGCCCACCCGGCCAGCGCCATGACGGCATCCAGCAGCGACCGCCCCAGATCTGTCAGCTCGTACTCAACGCGCGGCGGCACCTCTGGGTAGGCCGTGCGGGTGAGCAGGCCGTCACGCTCAAGGGCCTTGAGTGTGACGGTCAGCATCCGCTGCGAGATGCCCGGGATGCTCGCCTGCAGATCCGAGTAGCGCAACGGTCCGCCGCCGAGCGTGCTGACCACGAGCACTGTCCACTTGTCGCCGATGCGGTCGAGCACCTCGCGAATGAAGTCGCTCTCGGCCGGCCATGCCCGGCACGGACCGCTGATCGTCCTCGCTGACGCCATCTTTCGCCCCCGCCGCTCCTGATTACCGACTGAAAGATATGTTGCCACACCATCAGTGCGTATGTCCCGAAAGGACCCTTCTGCGACCGCCGTCCTCGTTCTGGGCGGCAGCGGCCGCACCGGCATCCGCGTCCTGAACCAGGCAGTCGAGCGCGGACACCGCGTGCGTGCGCTCGTCCGTCAGCCCGCCGCCGTCGACGCACCGACCGGGGTCGAACTGATCCCCGGAACGCCGGCCGACATCGACGACCTGCGCCGCGCGGCAGCGGGCGCCGATGCGGTCGTGAGTGCGCTCAACAACTCACGCGCGAGCGACAACCCCTGGTCCAAGGCGTTGCGAACGGCGCCGGTGAGTGCGTGCTCGTGGTGGTCGCTCCTGCTCCATCGGTCTGGCGGCGCAACGACGGCGACTGCTATTAGGTTGGAAAGAGAAGGAGGCAACACCATGGCATGGATAGCTGCTTCAGTGTTCGGGCTGAGTTGGGGTGTGCTGCTCGCTTGGATCGACACACGCACGTCGACCTGGTTGCCGCGGGCGTGCAGCGCCGTTCTCTTCGCAGTCGTGGCGGTCTTCTTCGTTCAGCTGGGACCAGCCGGTGCTCCCGGCATCGCACTCGCTCTCGGAGCACTCCTCGGCTTTGTTGTTTCGACAGGCGTGCTCTGGAGGGACCATCCCGCGCTCGCCGGTCTGACGTATAGCGAACGGGTGAGGATCATGCTCTTCAAGGGGTCTGCGATCCGCGCGCATCGCAGCGAACTTCCGGCTCACCAGGCTCCGGGGTACGTCGACTAGCGACGAGATCGACAATGCACGATGAGCATGGGTCCGGTCTCGGCGCCGAGCCTATGCTCATCGAGGTGAGGCCGCGCGCATCCGATAGTGGGACCCACGCCAGAGCCACCGTGCGTGATAGACAGCTGAGATGACGGATCCCGCAGGCGAAATCGGTCGCGCCGCGCTCGCCTGTTCGTGGGACGGCACCCGCGCTCCTCGGTGATGAGGCGGGTCGACGACGTGGCGCCGGTTCATCTCCGACGCCACGCGTCAGGCCTCCTCGGATCGGCTAGAAGACAAAGAGAAGTTTGCTTCCGTCCAGGACTTTGTGCGAGCGGTTTTGGACGACACCATCGTGACGATCGATGCATCTACATCCAGTGCTTCAGCGGAAACTGTTGCGGCATCTGACCATGAGCATTACCGACGCGTACTTCATCGCGACGCACTCTGCACATGCTCGGGACCATCTTCCACGTGACCCGTTTCGACGGTCGCTCCCAAGTACGGCACGCCGGGGCGGCGCGTGAGTGGGCAGCGAACTGTGCGGACCTCGGCTACCGACCTCCGGATCTTGTGCAGTCGAACGCAATCGTGTGGGTCGAGGCACCTTGGGACCGCGTTTACCTACCGCCTAGGATCAAGAGGTTGGAGCCCGGCTGCTTTGTTGAGGGCACCCATTTCTCTGTGATGTTCTATGGAAGCTCGTTGCTCAATAAACTCTCTCCATTGGATGCAGAAGAGGTCGTCGACGAGTTCATTTCGCTGCGGAACCTGAATCGCTACATGGCGATAATCATCGACTCGGACCGTCGAACCGAACGCGGCCGCCTGAATCGGACTAAGCGTCGTGTTATCGAGGGAGTGGCCGCGGGCGCCGCAACAGGGGTCGCCTGGGTGACCGCGCGATAAACGATTGAGAACTATGTGCCGGAGGAGGTGCTCAGCGCCGCAAATTCGCGCTGCGCATCCTTCTACGCGTTCCACCGAGTTCCCGCCGCAGGATCGCTGGGGGAACCCGCCTTCACCTCGAGACGTGAGGATGGAGGGATTCTTCGTCGGTGTGCAGTGTCGTCATTGCCCAAATATACATATGGCCGTTTGGTGGTAGAGGTGGTGCGCCCGATTCGGTTGCATAGAGACCGTGGGTCGCCTTCTCTGGCCCGCGATTGTATACGGAACCAGATACAGACAGGAGAGAACGAAGATGATGCGAAACAAGATGAGATCGAGGCTCTTGATTCCGGCGGTGGCCGTGGCCATTTCAGTCGTCGGCCTCGGCCTACCGGCTCAGGCAGCTGATCCCTCTTCGGATCCGAGCGATAAGTCGGCGGAGTCGAAATCGGCCGTCCTGGCAGCGCTGCCAGATTCGCTCAGCGGCGAGGATGCGGTGGCAACCGAGACGTACGAGGCGAACGGCTATCGGGTCACGACGCAAACGTTCGCCGACGGCTCAGAATCGGTGACTGGCGTTGAGATCGGCGTCGAGGCGACTCCAGCGCAGCTCTCGCAGATGGTCGCCGCAGCCGAGCCCTATGTTCCGGACGAGTACGACGGCGGCGGCCCGGTCGCTGTCCCGAGGGCGACCGGCATCGATCAATGCACCTATGGGAACTCCGCCGGTGTGTTCTATGCGCAGAACTGTCACGTGTATTACCACGGCATCTCTTGGAGCAGCAGCTTCCGCGCGAACTATCAGCAGTGGTCAGGCGGCTCGGGTGCCCAGTACATAGACGGCACCTACAACACCGTGACGTTCACCGGCTGTGTCAGCCAGGAGGAAGTGGTGTCGATGGACTCCGGTACCAGGGTTCGTTATCGTTTCAACTTCCAGCCGGCGTGCTGGGCGAGCGTGCCGTTCTGGCTTGACCTGAAGGTGACCTCGACGTCCGCTTATGCGACGTATGGGCCCTGAGTAACGGGCGCCTGAGCTACGGGTGTCGCGAGTCGCGCAATCAGTGTGCGCGGCTCGCGGCACCTTTTTCGTTGTTCGCGTCCCGTACGGGGCCGGCAGTACGGACCCCGAAGGCGAACCAGGCCAGAGGACCGACAACGGGCAGCAGGATGATCGCAGCGATCCAGGCGAACCGAGCAGCACTGGAGAGCCGTGTCTCACGCGCGACCTGGACGAGTGCGGCAACGGCCAGTGCGACCAGAACGGGCAAGATGATGAGCGACCAGACCGCGTCCGCGGGATAGATTCCGAGCATGGGGCCACCTCCGTGACGATGAGCATTGGGGCCGAGTGCTCCAGCCACTCTTTCATAGCCGATGTATCTAGTCGAGTCGAAGGCCCCGACGACGAGGGTCCGCGTGACGCCATCGTGAGAGGGCGTGCCTACGCCCGCGGCGAGCTCGACTCGGCGGGCGAGATCCGCCGCCGGTTCGTCGCGGGCCGCGCGGCCGCCTTGGTCACCTCGCCCGGCGCGATCGCGGCGGCCCGGTCCGCGGCGCAGGCATCGGGCGTCGCGCACATGGGCGCGCACGCCCTGGGCGCCGCCGCCTACGCCGTGAAGTCCGTGAGCACCGCCCGGCCCGACGGCGAGGATGCCGCCGGCCCGTTCGTCGCCGGCGGATTGCTGGCCCGCGGCATCCTGGGATCGACCATCCGCACTCTGCAGACTCGCGTCGCCGTCGACGACTGACGGAGCACCGAACGAGCCTGACCGACGACGCGACCCTCGTGCGCGGTCATGGGTGTTCCAGGACCCGGCTCGGTCGTCACCCCGTGCGAACCGCGGATCGCCCTGCGCCGCGGGTCAGGCGTCGAACCAGTGGCCGTCGGAGAGATCCTGCAGCAGCGTGGGGCCGGTGGGAGTCCAGCTCATCCGCTCACGGGTGAGGGTGTTGCTCGCCGGATTGTCGTGGCCGATGAAGGCACCGAGCCAGCCGAAGTGAGCGCTCGCGTCCGCCGGGTCGATGGATGCCGTGGGCACACCCAGCCTGCGCGCGACCAGCTCGGCGACGTCGCGGATCATCACGGCCTCCTCGCCGACACCGTGAAGCGTCGAGCCGGCGGGCGCATTCTCGAGCGCGAGGCGCACGAGACGCGCGGCATCCGACACGTGTACTGCGGACCAGCGGTTCGTGCCGTCGCCGACGAAGCCTGCGACGCCGGTGCGGCGCGCGACGTCGACGTATTCACCGATGAAGCCGCGCTTCAGCTCATCGTGCACGGTCGGGGCGAAGCGGACGACCGAGGTGCGCACGCCCCGCTCGGCGAGCCCGAGCACGTACCGGCCGTTGGCGG
>Ga0207655_1001529_pt1 | contig 21018 bp, 24 predicted proteins | sample KBSM44metaG_FD_184398 | JGI IMG/M metagenome (GOLD analysis project Ga0207655, IMG submission 184398) | Miscanthus rhizosphere microbial communities from Kellogg Biological Station, Michigan, USA - KBS M4-4 metaG (SPAdes) (version 2) | ecosystem: Host-associated > Plants > Roots > Rhizosphere >... | reverse complement strand
ATCTTTTTCCTCCCCTTCCTTTTTTTTATTATAGCAAAAAAAACGCTCACATGAGCGTTTTTATACATATTGTTCGATGCACTCTCGTTCTTTTGCAAAGATAGGCGTTTGTTCATCTACTTTCCATACATTCCGAAGAACATTGATCGTTTCCCCTTGATATACAACAGTTTTTGGTTCTTTTGTTTTGACAATTGCCACGCCTCGTTGTTGCCAAATCGGAAGTTCATCCCAAATAATGTTTTTTTCTTTTTCCAAGCGCTCTTTTAGTTGCAAGCCATTTAAACCATTTAATGATTTTGGTGAAAAATTTGCTTGCGCTACCATTGATACGCTATTTTTAATCGCATCTTTTTTCCTCCAAACAAAGTTGCTGATTACTTCTTCTTTTGGAAGAGAAAATGCCCGTGCATCAAATTCCGCCCACGATTTTTTTGTTAAAAATGTGTTAGCAATCTCAGTTGAAGAAAGACCTTGTTCTGCCATTTCTTTAATTAATCGTTCCATCATGACTTGATTAAATCGTTTCGTTGCTTTTGATGCGATAACACTTTCTAATTTTGATTTATTATTATTGTAATAAGGCTCTGATACTTCATTTTCATAACTATTCAAAAACAGCGTAATCTCATCGCTTTGTGTATAAGCAATTTTAGTACCTGTTACCGTTTTACATAAATAAATAGCTGTTTCCCACATCGCCGTACTAATTCGTTCATCAAAAGGTTTTTGAAAGCCTTTTGTATAAGTATGAAACGCTTTCCCGTCAATCCTGATCATAACAGGTTTAGCGTGATCTAAAAATACGCGTGTCTCGTGTTCATATTCTTTCATTTTTATCGAAAATTCATGAAAACTGCTCAGGATACATGTGACTTTAGTCGTGTGAGGAATGAGCAGTTGTTCTTACTTTTTGATTATACCTCCAACCGTCATCTTTTTGTAAAATGGCGCAATAACGATAGGAAATACCCTCAATCGTTTGATTCGTATATGTGTCTTTAATGGTGAAATTTCCATCATGTTTAATCGACACACGACCTTTATACGTGCCTTTTTTCTTTCCTTTAGTCACCATCGCTTTGACAATGTCTCCTGTTTGAAAACCTTGGCATTGTTTTTTTCGCTCTTTGTGCCCTTTTCGTTTTCCTTTCTTATCGTATTTTTCTGGGTGTTGATGATTAAGTGGAAACCCATATTTATCAACACGAACCATCTGTCGATTACCACGTCCCATTGCATGGAATTCGTTTATAAGGTTAGTTTTAAAATGATAGGTTTCTAGCGTTTCACTGACACATAATGCATCGTAATAATGTTCTTTTGGTAAATTCGATGCGATTCGTTGCATTTTAGTTTGAGCTCCGCTTTGAACACGTAGTCGTAACTCAAGATTTTCTAGCTCTTCAAATAATTTCCAACGCGTACTATTTACAGCAGCAGCATCTTTTAACGGTTGTTTTGCTTGTTTAATAATACTTGGAATGTTTTTTTGAATTGTTTTATAACGGAAAGATTTTTTAGTTTTGATCTTTTTAAACCATTCTGGAAGTAACATGTTATCTTTTTCCTCATTACATGTTCTACAAGCTAAACATAAATTATCAATACGATCACTTCCGCCGCGAGACTTAGGATGAATGTGTTCAATTTCCAGAGGTACATCTGTTTTTTCACAGTACGAACAATTGCGTTTCCATTTTTCAAGAAGATATTCTCGAACGGTGTAACCTTGGAGCGTTCCTTGTTGATATTTTACACCTGAAATAGCTTCATTCTCCATTTTTTGAAAATCAAATTTCACCAGTTCCATTCCAATGCTTGTAATAGGGATAAATCGCTGCATTTTTTTAACCCAGTTTATATTTTGATGAACTCTCGCTATTAAACTAGGAGCAAGCCATCCCTTTTTGCTTGTTCTTTCGAACGAAGGTTTTTTTAGACCTAATTCTTTTCTTTTTTGTTTTGTTAAAGCGTTATAACGTGTAGCCAAAGGAATCATCTTTTTCCATTTACAACGACGATAACGAGTTTTACGATTTCGTCTGTTCCGACGTATGGCTGCACGAGAATCTAAACTTAAAGAAATGCCTTTTTTATGATGAATCTCACCTAAACAAACTACTTCTTTTTCGTTTTTAACAATGGCAACACCTGTTGTTTGGCTACCAGGATCTAAACGTACATCATATCGCTGGTTGTTTTGACTTGTATCCACTTGATAAGTAAGTCTTATTACCATAGGATGATAACGAACAATAAACGCTTTCTTCTTTTTTAATAATTTTCGTGCCTTTGCTTGGTGGCACATATTGATAGGTGTTTTATCTTTATTTAATACGCAAACCAACATAGGTTTACTCCTTTCTGCCATAAGGCAGGCAATTGAATGCAACTCGCCACAAGGGCGGTATTGTTCTAAAGAACGTCTCCTCGCTAGGTTCAAGTAGGTTGGTTACAGACATCTGCACCGCTTGGATAAACCCACACCTCACTACTTAACAGAAGCTCCATCCGTATTTGTGCTGGAGAAGCACACAAAGGGATGCACTACTTGAACTAATTGCTGTTCAATCGTTACGTCCATCTTTGGCACTAATTTTACATGCCTTAGACTTCAGTCGAGGGTGATTGACCATATTGTTTTGCGCACATCTTTCTCATCCTTTCTTTATTTGTTTATTTTATCACACCTGTTTTTAAAAAAACCATGTTTTTTCGTCTTAAACAAAAAAAACATGCTATAAAAATGAAAAAAAGGAGTGAAGTTTATGTTAGCACAAGTTATCGTTGTAAAAAATGATCATGTTTTAATGGTGAAACAACATACAAAAAGAGGAACAGTTATTTGGAATTTCCCTGGTGGAGGCATTGAAGAAAATGAAACGCCTGAAGAAGCTGCCATTCGCGAAGCGAAAGAAGAAACAGGTTATGACGTTTCTCTTAAAGAACTTCTTTATTTTAGCGGAAAAAAATATACCTATATTGGTGAAATCACAGGGGGAGAATTATTCGTTAATCACGACTTAGTCGAAAATGAAGATGTTTTAGAAGCAAAATGGATTTCTATCCATGATGCAGAAAAATTTGATGATATTACAAAACCAATGATGGAACGTTTTTTGTTGCAGCAAAAAAAGTCATGAAACACTCATGACTTTTTTTTGATGTTGTTGAATTAACGCAATGGTTTCTTGTACTTTTCTCACATCATATAATTTTAACCAATTCTTTTTCGTCTTAATTGATTTTGCTTGTGATAAATCAATTGGCAAATCCAGTAAAACTGATTTAGCAGGAATGGCATTGCGATTTGGTTTTTTTATGTAATACTTGTTCGAATTAGCTGTTTTTGTTCGAAGTTGAAGTCCATACGCAATGCCTTGTCGTTGAACAAAAATATCTACTTTTCCAAATAAGTCATAGCGTAAGTTATACAACACGTTTGTAAATTCCCCTGATTCTTTTAACACATGATAAAAATGAATATCACGTAAAAGAGATGGATATGTTCGCGACAACCTTCCAAGTAATGCTGTTTTCAATTCATTAGTAGGAACGTTTTTTCGAATCCATTTTTCATTTGCTCTAATATAAAACGAAATGAATTCTTTTTGCGTGGGAATATGTTTGTATTCATACAAATAATAATAAAAATGTGTCGCCATAATAGGTATTTGAGATTGAATCTCTATTTTTTCATTACTTGCTTTTCGTTCAACATCAAGTTCTAAATTCTGACAAAATCGCTCAATATCACGCACTGTTAACTTTAGTGTATCGATATATTGCCATGATGAAAGTTTTTCAATTGTATCATACATTTTTTGATAATTATCTTTAATCATAATCTCCCTCATTTCTCCTTTTATCTTACTTATTTTACTATAAAAAGCGTGTTTTGACAGAGTTTTTTTCAAAAAAAGACGAATATATTATTCGTCTTTTATTTTTTCCACTCCCCAAAGATCCCAATTCCAATTTCGATCACCAATTTTCACAACTGCCATTTCAACATGTTCATCGCTGATAAAAAATGATTGAACAATTCCTTCATTTTTCCCATTATACGTCGCGTTATTACATCGTACACGATCGCCTTTTTTTAAAAAATGTGCTGTATCTTGATAAAAAGAAAAGTTATGATCAAACAATAATTTAGGACGATATTTAGACTTTTTCACTAAATAATAAATCACGCGTTTTCCAAGAAGTGCTGCTACACGCGAATCAAGATTGATAATTCCGTCCTTTGTCACCACAACCGTTTCTTTTAGATGTACACGATTGTTTGTTTTGTCACGCGAAAAAGGTTTAAATGTCATGCTGAATAAAAAATCGATATCGTTTATATAAAACTCACATCGATACCCTTCTTCTGTTTGTTTCAACGTAATTGATTTAAATGTCAATGTCCCTTCATCAATCTGTTGTTGGATGAGTTGAAAAGAAACAATGCAAGCCTCAATGTCTTTGATAAACGATTTTGAAAGGATAAGTGAAAGTTCTTCTTTATTAGACTGATTATTTGTTTCTCCGTTTTTATCATATTTCGTTTCAATACGGTATGCGTTGTTTTTTTCATCTTGAAAATAAACATCCATCGTATATTCAGGTATTCGTCTCTTTGGTTGATTGATAACAATTTGTGATTGAAATCCATTCATTTTATTCAATCCTTTCTTTTTTCTTTATTATAAACTTTTTTAACCATTTTTTTGAAAAAATGGTATGATTGTTTTGAAAACAAATAGAATGGAGCGATAAAGAGATGAAAAAATTTTCAGAAGTACAAGAAACAATCGTAAAAAAGCGAAAAAAACAAGGCTATGATCTTCCTTTTATGCAAAAAAATGCAACCTTTGTAACAAAACATACGTTTGTATTGGAACCAAGATGGAAGTTTGAAGTGGATGTTTTTGAAGAAGGGAACAAATACTTTGTTGTTTTAGATGGCGATTTATTTGCTAAAGGTACAATTGAAAATGGAGATGCTTTATCCACTTGGAAAAAAGATTCTTCGATTTATCATTGGTTTCATCTTCGAAACATTTCTTATATCACAAACGATGAAACGCTTTACGGATTTATGACTACTGTTCATAAAGAAGAAATGGGAAAATCAGCTCTTCCTATGTTAAAAGATATCATCGTTAATGGTTCTATTCACTTGTTTCAACAGTTAAGAAAACAAAAAGCCAATTAAGTAAAAAAAAGAAGCCATTAGGCTTCTTTTTTTGGTACGATTTGTGCAAATAATACTTTCTTTTCTCCAAAATATGTATTGGCTACACGCATGATATCTTCTGCTGTAATCGCATTGATTTTTTTCGTGTATTCCATCACATCTTCTCCAAGTTCGAAAAGATGTTTCATTGCTAAATCACGATTAATTGATTCTTTGTAATCTTGCGCCATGAGTAAACGTCCTGATTTTAGGCTTTTTACTTTGTTTAATTCTTTGTCCGATACAGGCTCTGTTTTTAATCGCTCAAGTTGTTCAATAATCGTTGTTTTAACATCTTCTAAATTCGCAACATCTGTTCCGACATAACCGATCAGCATCCCCATGCTATGTCCTCCAGCATATCCAGCGCTAGCTGTATAAGCTAATCCTTTTTCTTCACGAATAATTTTAAATAAACGTGAACTCATACTTCCACCTAGAAGAGTCCCTACTAAATCAAATACATGTGCATCTTTATCATGTCCTGTTGGTGCAAAAAGCATCCAACGTAAATGCGCTTGCTTGATATCTTTTTCAAGAGAAACCGTTTTCCCGCCTAGCTCATATGGAACAAATGGTTCTAATTCAGAAACAACCGACTTTGATTCCTTTGGTGTTAAGGTTTCTAATTTTTCACAAAGCATTTCGTGGTTGATGTTTCCTGTTGCAACAAATACCATGTTACTAGGTTGATAGAATTCATCCACAAAACGATTCAAATCTTCTTGTGTAATGCTTGCGACACTTTCTCTTGTTCCTAAAATATTTTTTCGTTCAGGATAATGTTTCATTAGTTCATCCATCATTAAATCATAGGCTTGACTTCCAGGATCATCTTCATAACGTTTGATTTCTTCTGTTACCACTTTTTTCTCTTTTTCCATTTCATCAACAGGGAATGTTGAATAAAAAAGCATATCACTTAAGACTTCCGTTGCCACTTCCCATCCTGTAAATGGTACTTGCGTAAAATAATTTGTACGTTCAGCAGATGTTGTTGCATTGAAGTTTCCACCAATTCCATCAATAGATTCATTGATTTCTTCACTCGTACGATTTTTTGTTCCTTTAAACAACATATGTTCTGTAAAATGAGCAATTCCATATGGATAATTTTTTTCGTTATTTGCACCAACTTTTACCCAATATGTAAGCATGGTTGCTTTTGCATTTTTATCGTGATTTGTCATAACTGTTAATCCGTTTGCAAGTGTTGTTTTTTTCATGGTAAGTATCCCCTTTATGTTAAATTCCTTTTTATTATACCTTAAAATTGTCGCTTTTTGTTAAAAAATTGTCGAGTCTTTTTTTTTACCCATTTCTTCATTTTTAGGTTATAATAGGTAAGGTTTTGATAAATCGGATTGAAAGCAACGACATAGACTCTTGTTTTGAATCGATTTGATTATATCGAGTCCTATTGGCGCAACCTAGGAGTTGTAGAGTCGCATGAGAGGAAGGGCATGCGATGACTCGATTAAGGAGATGATTATAAAACGCGATGAATAAAAAGTCCATTCCTAAGTAAACAAAGAAGATAAAAAAAAGAAAGAATGAATTAAACATTCATTCTTTTTCTTTTTTCGTTAATAGCTTGATGTAAAGACTTGCTACCCCTGTTACAAGTAGTGTTGTTGCCAATACATAAACAAAATTTAGTAATAAATGCACTTTTGCATCTTGTAGTAGATTTTGATATTCTTCTCCATCATATACGATTACCAATGTGCCTTTTTTAAGTGGTACATATTGATAAACAACTGTTTGCTTTTTCTTTTTCACCAAAATTTCATATGCGATATTTTTCTTTAAATCATGTTTAAGTTCTTTTTTCACCTTTTTAGGTAATTTTTTGAAAAAATCATGATTTGTATAATAACGAGCATTTTCAATGGTTTCGCTTCGAGCGATTAATTGTTTTAATGACTCTCCGTCATTCCATCGTTTTACCACTTCTTTTCTTACATGACTGTGTTCGTTAATCAATTGTTGTTCTAGTAATTTTTCTGTTTGTTTATAGCCAATTACTGCCGCTAATGAACTAATGGAAAAACTCATTACAAAACATAAAAAGATAATTAAAAACTTAGTTGTTTTTTTCATGTCTCCTCACCTCTCATGGTTGAAATCATACCAGAAAAAATAATTTTGTGGAAAAACAAACCATAAAAAGTGTATAATGAATAAAAAGGGGGAATATATCTTGGAAGAAAAAGATGGATATGTACGGGTTCGCACAAATCAACACGGAGAAGTAATGGAAGTAGAAGAATTATATTTCACACATGAAGCAACACATCAAAAAGATTATTTTTTATTTAAACCTACTCATTACGAACAAGCAACGTTATTATTGCTTTTTATAAAAGAGGGGAAAGAATTAAAAATTATAAACGAAATATTATTGTATGACGGAAAAAATATAACCCAAGAAACCAACGAAGATTTAGAACGAGATTTATTTTAAAAAAACGTGCGATGCACGTTTTTTTTGTTTTATATTTTCCTTAACGTGTTATAATAAGCAAAACTCAATGTTAGGAGAGTGCTTAAAGCATGGAAAAAGCGAGAGAAAGAGAACAAAGAATGTTAGAAAATTGGAAAGAGAAAGATATTTTCAAAAAATCAATTGAAAATCGAAAAAATCAACCTTCTTTTGTTTTTTACGAAGGACCCCCAACAGCAAATGGTATGCCCCATATTGGTCATGTATTAGGACGCGTTATGAAAGATTTCGTTTCTCGTTATAAAACAATGAAAGGATTTCAAGTCCATCGAAAAGCTGGTTGGGATACACATGGATTACCTGTTGAATTAGGAGTAGAAAAACAGTTAGGAATCAGCGGGAAATATGAAATCGAAAAATACGGTGTTGAAAAATTCATCAACGAATGTAAACAAAGTGTATTTCATTACGAATCAGAGTGGCGCAAATTAACAGAAGCAATTGGTTATTGGGTCGATATGGATCAACCTTATGTCACATTGGAAGATTCATATATCGAATCTGTTTGGTATTTGCTAAGTGAAATTCATAAAAAGAATCTACTGTATAAAGGTCACCGTGTTAGTCCGTATTGCCCTTGTTGTCAAACGACTCTATCGAGTCATGAAGTAGCACAAGGATACGAAGAGGTAAAAGACCTATCTGCTACTGCTAAATTCACCAATGAACAGGGAGAACATTTTCTTGCGTGGACAACAACACCTTGGACTCTTCCTTCTCATGTGGCTTTAGCCCTTAACAAACATTTATCTTATGCAAAAGTATCGTTTCAAGACGAAACATACATCGTTGCAGAAGATTTGGTCCCTTCTTTATTTAAAGGAGATTACAACATCCTTTCTGTTCATAAAGGATCTGAGTTTATCGGAATGAACTACACACCTCCATTTTCGTATTTATCTTTAACCAATGGAAACGTCGTCGTTCACGCTGATTTTGTTCGAGCTACAAACGGAACAGGAATTGTTCATATGGCACCTGCTCACGGAGACGATGATTATAAAACAATCAAACAACATAACCTTGATTTTGTTTTAGTTGTCGATGCAAAAGGGTGTTACACAGAAACTATCACCGATCTTGCAGGAAAATTTGTAAAAGATTGTGACGTTGATGTGATCAAAATGTTAGCGGAATCTAATCATTTATTTTCTAAAGAAAAATATGAGCATAGCTATCCGTTTTGCTGGCGATGCAAATCACCTCTTCTCTACTATGCAACAGATTCTTGGTTTATCAAGATGACAGCTCTTCGAGAAGAATTACAAAAAAATAATCAAAGCATTGAATGGTTCCCTGATCATGTGAAAGACGGACGATTTGGAAACTTTTTAAATGAAGTCGTAGATTGGAACATTTCTCGTAATCGTTATTGGGGAACTCCTTTAAATGTATGGGAATGTTCATGTGGAAACACGTTTGTACCACAATCAAAAGCAGAACTTTTAAAGCATTCATTGCAAAAAATGGAAACTGTGGAACTTCATAAACCGTATGTGGATAAAATCACGATGGAATGTTCATGCGGAAAAAAAATGAACCGCGTAAGCGAAGTAATCGATGTATGGTTTGATTCAGGTTCTATGCCGTATGCACAACATCACTATCCATTTGAAAATCATGAAACATTCCAACAACAATTCCCTGCAGATCTTGTTTGTGAAGGAATTGATCAAACCCGCGGATGGTTTTACAGCCTTTTAGCGATTGGAACACTTGTTTACGGAAAATCTCCGTACAAACGCGTAATGGCATTAGGTCATGTACTTGATGAACATGGACAAAAAATGAGTAAATCAAAAGGAAATGTAATCGATCCTTGGGAAATCATTGAACAATATGGAACAGATGCATTTCGCTGGAGTTTACTTGCTGATTCAAATCCTTGGAGTCCAAAACGTTTTTCAAAAACCAACGTGCAAGAAGCTAAATCAAAAGTGGTTGATACGCTTGTAAACGTGTATCAGTTTTATGAGATGTACGCTAAAATTGACGGGTTTACTCCTGAAAATTATACGCAACCTGCTTCACTACCGCTTTTAGATCAATGGTTGTATTCTCGACTTCATACAACGTTACAAGATGTACATGAAGGTCTTGAGCAATATGACTTTTTAAAACCAGCAAAAGCAATTTCATCTTTTATCGATGAACTTTCAAACTGGTATGTAAGACGAAGTCGTGATCGTTTTTGGGCATCCAAAATGAATGATGATAAATGTTCAGCCTATTTCACGTTACACGAGGCGTTAACAGCACTTGCAAAAATGATGGCGCCTTACACACCGTTTTTATCAGATGATTTGTATCTAAAATTAGGTGGCGAAAAAGAAAGTGTCCATTTAGAAGAATTTCCTGTTTCAAACGCGTCGATGATCAATCTAACACTTGAAACAGAAATGAAACAAGTACTTGATATCGTCGAACTTTCCAGAAGCGTTCGAAACAATGAAAAAATCAAAAACAAACAACCTTTACAAACACTTTACGTGGTAAATTCTACAGCATTTTCATCGGAGGAACTAACACGTATCATCGAAGATGAAATGAATGTGAAACAGCTCGTTACTTCTGCTGATCAAGAAACATTCACAACTACTAGCTTAAAACTTAACTTTAAAGTAGCAGGTCCTAAGCTTGGAAAAATGTTACCAAAAGTAAAACCATTGGTAGAAAATGCTACACCAGAACAAGTGAACACATTCCTATCAACAGGAACACTTACTGTGGAATCTTTTACATTAACACAAGAAGATGTGTTAGTTGAAAAACAAGCAAAAGAAGGCTTCGCTTCTGCGTCAAATGGCGATGTAACAGTTGTGTTAGATACGGTATTAACAGAGGAATTAAAAAACGAAGGATATGTGCGCGAAGTAATTCGAGAAGTACAAGAGTATCGAAAAAAATTAAACTTAAAAGTTGAACAACGCGTAACATTATCCTTTAGTGGAAGCAATACATTGCTTCATTCAATTCAACAATTTGAAAACCTTGTGTTTGAAAATGTACTCGCAACAAGTATTAATTATCCATCTTCATCTAATGGTCACACCGTAACCATCGAAGATGAAACTTTAACAATCGACATTAAAGCATAAACAAAAAAGCTGTTTCGAATTCGAAACAGCTTTTTTTCAACGATATAATAAAAGTCGTAATCTTAATTTTTCTAATTCTTTTTGCTTTTCATCGCAAAAGAGATCTTTTATCGTAACTAGGTACTTCATCATTTCTTTTTGATGATGCATTTTGACAAATGTGAACACATTTATTTCGTTTTCGCCTCTCCTACTTACATTAACATCTGCACCATGTTCAACGAGGTATTTAAAAATGTCTAATCGCTCACACTGAACAGCGTAGAGAGTATCCATATACGCAATATCTCCAGGTTTTTTAAACGCTATCCCTTTATCAATTAAACATTTAGCTACTTCTGTTTTATCTTCTCTTATCGCGATAGATAAATAACTATCTTTCTCTTCACTAACCCAGGGAACATCTTGATTCAATCCACGATTAAGATCCACACCCATTTCAATAAAAAATGTCAAAAGTTCAAGATCTTCTTCAGCAATGACACCTTTCATCAATTCTTCTACATCTTCCTCATCAAGTGTTTCTTTAATTAAAATTTCCGCATAATCTCGAGGCATTTCTTTCCATATTTTTTTAACAGTATTGTACGGGATATAATTTGTCATATTTATCATTCCTTTTTTCTTTTATTATACTGTACGAACAAGGAAAAAAAACTTTTTTTTCTGAATTATAAAGAAAAGGAGGAGATTTTTATGTTTTTATGGTGGGATACAATGCTTTTTTTTCAGATAAAAACGCAACAATTCACCATTGTAACAACGGTAAATTGCGATGAATGGAACGATTCAAACACCCTTTCATTTGTCTATGATAGGTCAGGTAAATTTTTATCCAAAACCTATCAAGGATCACAAACGTTGAAAAACATGACCATTGAAGAAACGCACCAATACGCAAAAAAACGAAATGCTCAAACCATGCTTCATTATATTGGATCCATTTCTGCACTAAAAGATCATCTTCAAAAAGGAGTTCAAAAAATTGATGTTGTTTCATTTGAAGAAGAAAATAAACATCTCCAAGAACTTCATGTTTCTCGTGTTATGTTTTATTTAAATGGTGATAACGAACATCCTTTCGATTTTATCTATCATCATGCTAAAGAAGAAGGAAATATAACCTATATGAACTACAATGGATTCAATATTCATTTGTCTTCAGATTTCTTTCCCTTTCGTCACGAGATTATTACATACATTAAAAAACAAGATAAAAAAACAAGGCTTCATTTTTTCGGAAAATAAAATGTACAAATTCTCATTTATCGTATATAATAATTATACTACTTTAGATGAGGTGATTATTATGGCAAAAAGTAAAAGCAGAAAATTACGTGAAAAAGAAGCAAAACGAAGAGGATACGATGTACACACAAGTCTTCGAGGCGGACAGTTTATCGCAATTGACACAACAACTAAACGTACGAAAACGAAAAAAGAAAAATTACAGCAACGTATGAAAAAAGATAAGCAGAGCGGCTATCCTTCAGATGGTGAACGTTCTGCTTTTTATTTTGTCTAATAATAAGAATAAAATGGTATAATAAAAGAAAAAAGAGAGAGGAAAACAAAAATGAATACATTAACTGAATTACATTATTTTCATCAGTTTACTCAGCATATAGAAAACCAATTTCACTTTGAACAATACGGAGATAAATGGGAAATAATTGAAACAAAAGATAAAATCGTTATGTTTATGATGCCTATCAATCGATCGCTACGCGTGGACAGAAAGAACCCTTTTTCTCCCCTTTTCAAGGTGTATTGCAACGTCCTTTTGTACTGGGACACCCAAACTAAGACGTTTGAAGTGTTCAAATCACGTTTTAGTGGATTAAAAGAATTAGAAAATGCATTTTTCTTCTTTATAGAGAACTTGATAAAAAAACAATCAGTTCCAGAATACTTTACCACTTATTATTATTCTCATCGCATTCGACGAATGTTTAAGTAAAAAAAGAAAGGATGAATAACATGACAACTCCTTTTCACTGTCTTTATGTTGAAAACTCACCTATTCAAATGATTGATGCTAAAACCTATGCGTTTTCGTTATCTTTTTTTGATGAACGAGAAGATTCGGATTATTGGATTAAAATCGGTTCAATCGAGGTGGTTATGGATATTTTAGGAAATACTACTTTTGATACAGCGTGGGAATTTGAAGAATACCAAGAAGAAATAGAACAATATCAAAAAAATAATTCTTCCAAAGAACTTCTTTCTCTTATGGAAAACGAAACGTCTGGAAAAAGCTCTATTTTAGAAGCAAAAAAAATTATTCGTGAATTGGCTCATATTAATTCTTTTTCAAACGTCAATATTAAAGAAATTTCCTATCATAGTTCACACAGAGATTACATTGAATTTAAATTAAAAGGATCAGGTATGAAGTTTACACTATATTTCCCAAGCGAAAATTATGCAAAAGAAGAACTACAAGCAAAGGGAGAAGATTTTCCTTTGGATATTAGTCTCATCACCTATGGACTTCGGGAATGGGAAGAAATTCGAGAACAAATTATGAAACACCCCGACATTCGATTAAAAGTATTAGGACGCTAAGCGTCCTTTTTTTGTGAGGAACATCTCTTTTTTTTAGCAATATGTATAAAAAGGAGTGATTTTATGCATTATGTTTATATGCTGCGTTGCAGTGACAACAGCATTTATACAGGTTATACAACCGATTTGAAAAAGCGACTGGATACACATAATAAAGGAAAAGGCGCGAAATACACACGCACACGTTTACCTGTTGACTTGCTTTATTTCGAAGAATTTTCAACAAAATCTTCTGCACTAAAACGAGAATATGCGATTAAACAATTGTCAAAAAAACAAAAGGAAAATATGATCAAAAAATAAAAAGACTTCAAAAGAAGTCTCTTATACCACGATTTTTTCGTATTCGCGTTTCATTTTAACGAGAATTTTTCGTTCAATTCGCGATACATAACTTTGAGAAATATCTAATGATTTGGCAATATCTTGTTGATTTTTTTTCGAACAATCAATTCCAAATCGGTATTGGATAATTTTCCGTTCAACATCAGGAAGTTTATACATAATTTCTTTGACAAGTTGAATTTTTGTTTTTTTCATAACCTCTTCTTCTATTTCTTCTTCTCCATTTGTTAATGTATCTGCTATTGATAAATCATTCCCTTCACTATCATGAGATAAAGAAGATTCAATGGAAATATCATTGTTTCTTTTTTTATTTTTACGTAAATACATCAAAATTTCATTTTCAATACATTTAGAAGAATACGTAGCGAATTGTACCTTTTTATGTGGATCAAACGTTTCAACGGCTTTCATTAAGCCAATTGTTCCTATTGAACATAAGTCTTCAAGTTCAACAGGATTGTTTTTATATTTATTTGCAAGAAAATAAACAAGTCTCAAGTTTCGTTCAATCATTTCATTTTTAGCTTGAGGATCCCCTTTTTTCACCTCTTGAAGTAACAGCCTTTCTCTTTCTTTTGATAACGGTTCAGGTAATAATTGTTGATTCATTTTCGTTTCCTCCTCTTCCTACTTTCATGTATATGCAATAACCTAAAAATGTTTCCATCATTTTCTTTGAAAAAGAAAAAAAATGTGTTATACAAACAAAGAGGTGATGTTGATGAAAAAGATCGTAGCTCTTTTAGTTTTAACAGGTCTTCTTTTAGTAGGTTGTCAATCACAAAAATTTAAAGATTATAAAGCAGAAGGGGAACAACAATTAGCTGAAAAAAAATACAAAGAAGCGATTTTATCGTTTTCTAAAGCAAATAATGAAGATCCTGGAAATGCTGATATCATTGAATTATTGACACAAGCATACGAAGAAGAATATACATATTATTCAGAACAAGGACAAAAAGCATTAGAAGATAAAAACTTTTCTAAAGCAGCTTCTTATTTAAGTACAGCAGCTAAAACAGGAAAAGATTTAGACAAAGATAAAGATGAGATAGATTCATTAAAAGAACAAGCAGAAAATGCAGAGAAATTAAAAGAAGCACAAGCTCATTTAAATGCGTATGCAAAATGGTATAACGGAGTATTGAAAGATGGGTATAGTATAACCCAAGAATGGAAAAACCTATTGACTCAAGCTTCTATAGGACAAGCTAGTCGTGAAGATTTAAAAGGCAAATTAAGTGTACTTCTTCCAAAAATGGATAAATTAAATGATGAAGTGAGCTCTTTTGGACTTAATCGTTTAATTCCTGATAGCACACATAAAAAATTATCCGATAAAACAGAAAAATTAGTTAATAATGCTCAAACAACATTAACGCTTCTTTCTACATCTGAAGAAGTAGATGGTGAAGAAGTAACTCTTTTAAATATCCTTGAAGAAGGAAAAAAAATTGCTTCTTTTAAATCTGATTTGCAGGATTATTCTATTACGCTCAAATCTTATGCTGATGATAAAGGCATAAAATTAAATTTTGAAGCTGATACTTCAACTAAAAAATAAAGAAATAAAAACGCGGGAAATTCTCGCGTTTTTATTTCTTTATTTTTTGCAATACGCTATAATAAATGTACTTAAAAAAGAGGTGATGATCTATGGCTAGCAGTCGAACAAGGCATTTAAAAGAAACGTTATCCAATTTTAAATTTCTAATGGCACTTCGAGCACTAGAACTTGTGATGTATGAAATGAACGCAGATAAAGGATACATTCGCCATAATGGTGCTCATTATTTTTATCATCTAGTCGATGTAACACAAAAGTTAATTAACCATGGTATTCGAGATGAAAATATTTTAACGGCTGCCCTTCTTCATGATTTAGTGGAAGATGTCCCTGGATATACCATTGATCAGATTCGTAAAACATTTAACCCGCGCGTCGCGCACATTGTCGATCTTGTAACCAAAAAACCAGGAATTGATTACAAAAAAGCAAAAAACATTCTTTTCTATCTTGAGAAAATTTCAGAAGATTACGGCGCTTCTTTAGTCAAAACAGCCGATCGTATGCACAACTTCGGTACGTTACTCGATGCAACTCCTGAAAAAAGAATTCGACAAGCCATTGAAACAGAGAAGTATTTTATTCCTTTTTTCAAACAATGTCGAAAACGATATACTACATACGCTTCCTTCTTTTTTGAAGCGAAAACGCAAATTGAACCTCAGCTTTGGATGATTAAAGAATATGATAAGAAAGTAAAAGAATTGGAAGAAAAAATCAATCAATTAGAAAAATAAGGAGAGTTTCTTGCTCAATTGTTTAAAAACATTTAGTATAAACAACGAGGTGAGTAATCATGGGATTTTTTTCAATCTTTTTGATTTTTGTTTTATTTGTTTTAGTCATGATTATCGGTTTTTCTTTATTTCGCTCAGGTTCACGTATTAGTGAAATAAAAAAAGAAATCAATTTATTAAACGAAGAATACGACGAGAAGTTTGAACAGTTAAAACAAGAAGAAACAAAAAAAGAAAAAGACGAAACAAAAAACGAGTCATAAGCTCGTTTTTATTTTAGACTTCTTTATTCAACGCTTTTTTAATCACATCCGTTGAAAAACCTCTTCCCATTAAAAACTGAAACAATTTACCTTTTAACTCAAACTCATTTTTTGAACGTTTTTCATAATAAGGTCGTTTTGTTATCAACAATTTTTCAATAGCTTCTAATTCATCTTCTTCATTTACTTCCTCTAATGCTTTTTCAATATCTTCTTCGTTCACACCCTTTTGACGCAACTTCATTTTAATTTTTTGCTTTCCTTGTTTTTTGAATTTAACCGAATCACTTGCCAACGCTTTGGCATACCGTTCATCACTTATGTAATTATATCGATGTAAAAAAGAAATAGTCTCTTCAATGACAACTTCTGCATACCCTTTTTCTTTTAATTTATCTCGAATAATCTTCTCCGTTTTACTCAGCAAATAGTTCGCCACATATCCTTTGGCTTTTTCTAATTCTTCTTCTAATACAATTTTTTCTAATTGCTCTTTTGTAATGACCATCCCAATTTTTAAATACTTTTGTGCAATATAATCACTTACACCTGCATAGAAGCGTTCATTGATATATACATTTACACGATTTGCATTCTTTTTTTGTGGTTCTAAGTCTGTAATTTTCATCATAGTACTCACCTCTTTTTTTATTGTAACAAAAAAAAGCAGATAGTTCTATCTGCTTTTTATAACAATGATAATGTGTTTTTAATAGATTGTTTTTTTTGTTTAACGATTTCATTAAAAATGTATTGCTCTGCTTCTTTAATGGATGCTTTTACTACCATCTCTTCCATTCCATATTCCACTTCAATAATAAAATAATACGTATCTACTTTAAAAACACGAAATTGTTCAATGCTTTCCAATGAAATTTTACTTTTTTCTTTTCGTTTTTTTACACAATATTCTTCGATTTCTTTTGGCGTCATGACTGTTTCTAAAAACGTATAAACCTCATTTTTCGCTTCTCTTTTAAATATTGAAAAATAATGATCAAAATGGTATCTTGGAGCTTTTAATACATTTTTAATTCGTTGTTTTTCATGTATTTTAGCAAAAAAAAGTTCAAAAGCCTCTTCCAATTCTTTCAGTGTTGAAAAAGGAAACGTTTGTTTTATACTTTCCTCTTTTAAATAAAACTTTTGTTGATAATGAATTTGAACTTTACCTTCATAACCTTCTATATAAAATGAAATTTCATTTGTTCCTGGAAAAAAATATTCCATCGTTACATCTTTTTCTTTAGCCGTTTTAAAAAAATGTTGAATGGTAGTTCCCATTTTTTCAATGAGTTCTCCTTTTACAGGTTCGATTTTTTTTGTAAAATATTCGTATTGATACGCACTTAATATAAAATCGCATGGATTCCTAGGACTTACTTTTCTTTCCTCATAGTCTTTTTCTTTTAGAATGTTTTTCACTTTATCTCCTCTTATGGCAACATACCCACACCCTTTATACTTTGCTATTTCCTCTATCCATTCTACAATAAGTTCCATTACTTTTTTTGGAATGATCACTCTCTTTTTTTCTTCATCGATTTCAATTAAATCATACGATGCATTGGTTTCAGCGAGTAGCGCACTAAAGTAATCGAAGATGTCTTCTGCTACATTTTCGGTTGGTTGACGTATGATTCCTTTTAGTACCCCGTATTCTACTTGTAGTGTTATGCTAATATTTCCTGGCTTTAAACTTGCTTCTATTCCTCTATCTGTTTCAACCATATTAAATGAATAGCCAAGCTTTTCAAATTCATCTTTAAATACTACAGTTTTTTCCATTATAACCCAACTTTCTTTTTTCTTTATTGTATCATATTTTTACCTTTTTTTTCTTTCTTTTTCGTGCTATAGTAGATGAAAAAGAAAGGGAGGAAATTATGACTATTACATGTGTACTTGGCGATATCACAAGTGAAACAACCGATGCTATTGTTAATTCAGCTAATCAAAGTTTATTTGCAGGGAGCGGTGTTTGCGGAGCCATTCACCGCGCTGCTGGACGGGAATTAGAAAAAGAATGTTTAGCTATTAAAGAAACGTTGACAGATGGATTTTTACCAACAGGAGAAGCCATTATCACAGATAGCTACAATCTTCATGCAAAAAATGTGATTCATGTGGTGGGTCCCGTTTTTCAAGACGGAACAAAACAGGAGCCAGAATTGTTAAAAAGAGCGTATCAAAGCGCTTTACAATTAGCAGAAAATCAGAAATTAAGGAGCCTTTCATTCCCCTCCATTTCAACAGGCATTTATCGATTTCCTGTAGAAGAAGCTGCAGAGATTGCACTAAACACAATCAAAGAATTTCTTACACATGCTCATTACGTCAAAGATGTACGCATGGTGTTATTTACTCAGCAAGATTATGACATCTACTATCAAAAAAATCTTTCGTAAGAAAGATTTTTTTCCATTTTATTGATTTTTTTCAGTTCCTTCATTACTATCAAATCATTCAAAATAGATAGGTAAGGAGGAAAATATGAACAATTTCTCAATCAAAACAAAAATTACGCTATTATTTTTTCTTTCTTTTTTAGGTATTTTTATCATTAACAGCTTGCTTTCTTTTTATGTGATACAAACATCTGTTGAAAACTCAATTAGCCATTTTTCTCAACAAATCGTCGAACATGTGAATGAGCAATTTGATCATCGTACGTATGAAAAATGGTTGAAAAATCCCAAAACAAATGAAACGTATTGGGCATTACGCAACGAATTGAATGATATTCGAGTGAAAAATGGCGCCATGTATTTATATACGTTAACAAAAGATACTAACAGTGCTACGAATCTTTCCATCATCCTTGATGGACTTCCCAAAACCGATAAAGGAAGCGTGAAACCTTTTACTCCAACAACATCCGTTTCATATAAAGATATTGCATCTGTTTTTCAAACAAAAAAACCGTCAAATCTTCCAATTGTTCATGATGAAAAGTATGGAGATTATTTATCTGCTTTTTTTCCTATTACAACGGATAAAGGAGATGTAATAGGTGTAATGGGCATTGATATTTCGGCTAGTTCTGTTGAAGCTATTCAAAAAGAAGTTATTTCTTCGACACTTCCATTTTTACTTATTGGAAATGGTTTATTTCTTTTGTTAACATTAGTGATTGTATGGTTTACGAGTCGTCGTATTTTTGCACCTCTTTCATATGTTATTCAATCATCTGAATCCTTGGCAAATGGTGATTTTTCTCATTCGCATATCTCTTACACGAAACAAAATGAACTTGGTGCCATGATTACGTCTTTTAATCATATGAAAGATCGACTAGGAACGCTTATTCAAGATGTTACAAATACATCCAAAACTATTCAACACCGTAATCAAGATTTATTACAAAATGCTTCTCAAATCAACCTTCAAAACGAAGCTATCGAAATATCAAGCAAACAAGTATTAGAAGGAAGTGAATATATTAACATTTCAATGGAATCTGTGAAACAATCTATGGATCACTTTAAAGAATTATCATCTGAAATGAATCACTCCATTCAACATATGAGTGAACTTTCTCGACAAATTCATTCGCAAGGTCAAGAAAGCGTCCAATTATTAGATCACACGTTAGATCAAAACAAGTTAACACACGAACGTTTTGAAAGTTTTGTTGCGACAATGAATACCTTGGTCGAAAAATCAACTAAAATGGAACAAATCATTTCAACTATTGATCAAGTTGCTTCTCAAACAAACCTTCTTGCGTTAAATGCAGCAATTGAAGCGGCACGTGCGGGAGAACATGGTCGAGGATTTGCGGTTGTAGCAGATGAAGTGAAAAAATTATCGCACGAAACAACATCCTACACCAAACACGTGTACGATACGATACGTGATATACAAGTAGAAACCGAACAAGCGAAAGAAACGTTAATTTATACCATGAACGATTATCTTGAACAATCATCCAATATTCAATCTGTTAAAGTCCACATGGATGAATTAAAATCCATTACCGATCGTTTTTATACTGCTCTTTATCAAGTACTAGAACGAGTTTCAACGATTGATGAACATCAAACAAAAATTCAACACGAAATATCAGTTGTTACATCTACTTCTGAACAATCAGCTACTTCTGTATTAGATGTAAACCATTCAATCATCGAAGTAAAACAAAATGTTGAATTATTCGTTAAAGAAATCAATCATATTCACAATGAAATTAGTTCGCTTGTGGAAAAAACAAATCAATTTAAGCTATAAGCTTGAATTGATTTTTTCTTTTTTTGCACTATAATTAAAAATAGATAGACAAAAACCTATAAGGGAGAGAAACAGATGAATATTCTATTAGTAGGTGCACCAGGTGTTGGAAAAGGAACCGTTTCGGAATTTTTAGAAAAAAATTACGATCTTCCTTCTATTTCAACAGGTCATATCGGAAGACAAGAAATCAAAAATCAAACAGAAATTGGAAAAGAGTTAGAGGATGTGTTGGCAAATGGAAAATTCTTTTCAGATGATTTGGCTCTTTCCATTGCAAAAGTGGAATTAGAACGCGCATACAGCGGCGTTATTCTAGATGGTTTTCCTCGAAACATGACACAAGCGGTTGTATTTGATCACTATTTTCAAGAAACCAACCGAAAACTCCATCTTGTTTTAAACATTGTAAACGATGATGAAAACATCATCGCACGCTTAAAAGATCGTCGTACTTGTCCTTCTTGTAAT
>Ga0207655_1001528_pt1 | contig 21022 bp, 20 predicted proteins | sample KBSM44metaG_FD_184398 | JGI IMG/M metagenome (GOLD analysis project Ga0207655, IMG submission 184398) | Miscanthus rhizosphere microbial communities from Kellogg Biological Station, Michigan, USA - KBS M4-4 metaG (SPAdes) (version 2) | ecosystem: Host-associated > Plants > Roots > Rhizosphere >... | reverse complement strand
TGGCTTCGTCATGTGACGAGGTGCTGTGGAAGAAACTGACCCGGTTGTCGCCGAAGTTGTAGTTGACCTTGGCGTTTACTGCGTCGGACTTTTGCGGGTTGCTGTGGCCTTTCCAGGCGTCGGCATTGTACTTTTCGCCTGACACGTACGCTGAAAGTCCGTTGTATTCGCCAGTATCGACCCGCATGAAAGTGCGCGAGGTGTCGTAGCTGCCCAGGGTTTGCGACAGGCGCGCGCCGAACTCTTTATCGGGATTGGAACTGGTGAACTGGATGGTGCCGCCCAGATCGCTGTTCGATGCCGTGCCCAGTGAGCCGATGCCGGGTGCCACTTCGCTGGAGGCGATGTTTTCAGCGATGATCGCGCGGGTGATGCTCAGGCCATTGAAGTTGCCGAAGCTCATGTTGCCGAGGGTGACGCCGTCCAGCGTGTAGCCCAGGTGGTGCATATCGAAGCCGCGCAGGCTGATGCGCTGGCTGCCTTCCTCACGGCCCAGCGGGTCACCAGACTGAAAGTTGACCCCAGGCAGGCGTTGCAGAGCCTTCATCGGGCTGGTGCCTGCCGAGTAAGCCTTCACATCCTTTTGCGTCACGCGCTGCACCTGGCGAGTCTCGCCCTGACCGATCACTGACACCGTGCCCAGCGTCATGGCGGCGGTGTCGTCGCTGGCGGGCGCCGTTACCGAGGTGGGCACCTCGTCATCGGCCTGAATGAACGGGCTGATCAGGCACAGTGAGTTCAATGAAACCAGCAGCGCTAGGCGCGTTACCGGGAATCGAGGGGCACGCGGTATCGATCGATTGTTCATGGAAAGATTTTCCTGGGGGCGTCAGGGCGCCGCGCTTGCGGCGGGTCATGTGGTTAACGACAGGTTTTTGTTTCAGGGGCTTTCGGTAATCACCGACAGGCGACTGATGCCGGCCTTCTGCACATCGGCCAGTACCTGCGCCACGCGGCCGTAACCCGTCGCCTGATCGGCGCGCAGGCTGACGGCGACGTCCGGGTTTTTGCTGTGCAGGGCTTGCAGCGCCTCCGGAAGTTGCTCCAGCGCTACAGCTTCGCTGTCGATGAACACGCCGCCAGTGGCGTCGACACTCAGCACCACCGGGTCGGCCTGATCCAGTGAGGTGGTGGCGACGGTCTGCGGCAGGTCCAGCGGTATGGCGTTATTGAGCAGCGGTGCGGTGACGATGAAGGTCACCAGCAGCACCAGCATCACATCCACCAACGGCGTGATGTTGATGTCGCTGATTGCATCGTCATCATTGGACGTGGAGAAGGACATGTCAGCTCACTCCTTTCAGGCTCGGGGCCGTCTTGTCGCGATGGTCGGGTTGCAGCCGGAAGGCGTTGCGTTGCGAGAGGTTGAGGAAATCCACGGCGAACTCCTCAAGGTCCGCGATCACCAGCTTCAGACGCCGCCCGAAGAAGTTGTAGGCCAGCACCGCAGGCACCGCGACGGCGATGCCGACGCCGGTCGCTACCAGCGCTTCGCCAATGGGCCCGGCGACCACCGCAATGCTCGCCGACCTGGCCTGGCTGATCGCAGTGAGTGCATGAATGATCCCGAACACCGTACCGAACAGGCCGATGAAGGGCGCGGTGCTGCCGATCGATGCCAGCAGGATCATGCCGCTCTCCAGGCGACGACGTTCCTTGTGGATCTGTTGGCGCAGGCTGCGCTCGAGCAAGTCCTGGCGGTTCCAGCTGTGGCCCAGGTCCGGCGAGTCGTGGGGCGCGGCGAGGGCCTGCGCGCCGGCATCGGTCAGGCGCGCCAGGCTGCCTTCACTGTTCGGCAGGTGCAGCGCATTTTTGAGGTCGCGGGCGGCCCAGAACTGCGTGGCGTAGCGTCGGTTCTGCCGGGTCAGTCGCCAGTGCTGAAAGGTCTTGCCGAGCAGCAGCGCCCAGGTCACCAGCGAGAAAATCACCAGCAGGGCCATTGAGGATTGGGTAATGAGTACGGAGTAAGCAGTGTTCATGACGTGAGCCTCAGGGTGCGAGTTTGAAAGCCATGGGGACGTTGACCCAGCCTTCTACCGGGGTGTCGCCGCGTTTGGCGGGAATAAAGGTCCATTGCCGGACGGCTGCCTGCGCGGCGTCGTCCAGCGCCGGGACGCCGCTGCTTTGCAGCACCTGCACCTGGTCGGTACGTCCGTTGGGCAGCACATGCACACGCAGCATCGTCGTGCCTTCCTGATGGCGGCGGGCGGCGGCGGGCGGGTAGACCGGTGGCGGATTGTTCAGGTAACCGGCGCGGCCTATGGGCGCGGTGGTGGTCTGTGATGCCGCTGGCGCAGGTCTTGGCGCTGACGCTGCAGCAGGCGTCGGTGGGGGCGCCGCGATGGAAGGCGCCGGCGCAGCAGGTTTGGCGACAGGTTTGCTTAGTGCGGTTCTGGGCTGCGCCTTGGGCTTGGGTAGCTCGGCAGGTTTGGGCTCAGGAGGCGCTGGCGTGGGGGCTGGCTCCGGCCTGGGAGCTGGCGCCGGCGCAGGCGGCTCCGGTGCTGGCTCGGGCGGCGTCGGTTGTGCAACCGGCGGCGCAACGGGCGGCGGTACCCACTGCACGGTGATCGGCATCGGCGGGGTCGGCTCGGGCGCTTGCGGGTGATCGGCCATCAGCCACGCTGCCAACGCGGCATGCAACCCGATCGCCAGTGCAATCGCCAATGCGGCGTGCGGCCATGTGCGTGGTGCGTTGTGGCTGTGCTGCTGGACGACAAGCGACGAAGGGGCAACGTTGCAGTTACCCACAGGCTGATGGGGCCAGTGGCGTAGCTGACGCGGCGGTAAGCGGCGGGACAGTATCAGCGTTGACATGAATTCAGCTCACCCGTGAAAGAATACAAGCCCGTCGTGTTGGCGAGAGGCTCGTTTCAACTGGAGCTGATATTAATACTCGTTGTGTGTATTAATTATGACCGCCGCCGTGTGATCGTGGTTTTCTGCTGTTGAAAGTGAACCCGGCTTGTCGCGCAATTGTTCGTAAATTTCATTAGGCAAGGCATTTGCTGCAATGCTATCTGTCCAGACTTGCCAGGTTCGTACTGACACGAAAACGTATTGCCGCGCAGGCTGGGCAACAGGGCGTCACCCTCTTGATCCGCGGTTCACACCTTGGACAGAAACGGGAGAACTCGATGAAATTGCTACGTTACGGTGAAAAAGGCTTGGAGAAACCCGGGCTGCTGGATGCCAACAACCAGATCCGCGACCTGTCTGCGCACATCAGGGATATCGCGGGCGAGGCACTGAGCCCGGCCAGTCTGGCGAGCCTGGCGGCAATCGATCCTGCCAGCCTGCCGCTGGTTTCGGGCCAACCACGCATCGGGGCGTGTGTCGGGCAGGTCGGCAAATTCATCTGCATAGGCTTGAACTACGCTGACCACGCGGCAGAGTCGCAGATGGACGTGCCGAAGGAACCGATCATCTTCAACAAGTGGACCAGTGCTATTTGCGGTCCCAACGATGATGTCCAGATCCCCCGTGGTTCGCTCAAGACCGACTGGGAGGTCGAGCTGGGCGTGATCATCGGCAAGGGCGGACGTTACATCGACGAAGCCGATGCCATGGAGCATGTAGCCGGGTATTGCGTGATCAATGATGTGTCCGAGCGCGAATGGCAGCTTGAGCGCGGCGGGACCTGGGACAAGGGCAAAGGCTTCGATACCTTCGGCCCTTTAGGTCCGTGGCTGGTGACTCGCGACGAGATTGCCGATCCTCACGCGCTCGACCTGTGGCTGGAAGTGGATGGCCATCGTTACCAGAGTGGCAATACACGCACGTTGATTTTCAGTGTGCCGCAACTGATCGCCTACCTGAGCCGTTGCATGAGCCTGCAACCAGGCGATGTCATCTCGACGGGGACACCGCCGGGTGTGGGACTGGGCGTGAAGCCACAACCTGTCTTCCTGCGTGCAGGGCAACGCATGCTTCTGGGGATCACGGGGCTGGGCGAGCAGAATCAGTTGACCGTTCCGGCCGACTGACCCGCTGCCAGCAGGGAGCTGGCAATCGGCTCCCTGTCACGCAAACTGTCAGCCCTGCAAAAACGTCAGCAGGTCTTTGTTAAGCGTCTCTGCATGGGTCACTGCAAACCCGTGCGGTGCTCCTGAATACACCTTAAGTTCGGCACCCTTGATCATCGCAGCAGCCCGTTTGCCCGAGGCTTCGAACGGCACCACCTGATCATCGTCACCATGAATCACCAGGGTCGGCACATCGATTTTTGCCATGTCCGGGCGGAAGTCGGTTGCGGAGAACGCTGTCACGCAATCCAGCGTGCCCTTGAGGGAGGCGAGCAGGGCGATGTTCAGCGTTTGCGTCTGTACGCCTTCGGAGACTTTCTGGCCGTGGTTTATGCCATAGAACGTGCTGGCGAAGTCGCTGATGAACTGGGCGCGGTCCTTGAGCAGGCCTGCCATGATGCTATCGAATATGGACTGGTCGACGCCTTCCGGGTTGTCAGCGGTCTTGAGGAAGAACGGTGTGACCGAGCCCAGCAACGCCAGTTTGGCCACCCGCTTGCTGCCATGTTTGGCGATATAGCGGGTGACGTCACCGCCGCCCATGGAGAAACCCACCAGTGTCACCTCGCGCAGATCGAGGTGTTCGATCAGATCGGCGATGTCGTCAGCGAAGGTGTCATAGTCATAGCCGGTCCACGGCTGACTGGAACGACCGAACCCGCGGCGGTCGAAGGCGATGGTGCGATAGCCCCGGCTGCTCAGGTATTCCATCTGGTATTCCCACATGTCCGCATCCAGCGGCCAGCCGTGGCTGAACAGGACCGGTTTGCCCGTGCCCCAATCCTTGTAATAGATCTCGGTGCCATCTTTGGTCTTGAACGTGCTCATGCAGATTCCTCTCGATGTCAGGGTTATCGGGCGAGCGCTTTGGTGCGCAGGCGGGTGCACGCTTTCGGCAGCTCCCGATAATTCCGGCAGTGAGGGTTTTGCATAGTTCAGTCGAGAAGACTGAGCGTACTGCCCAACCGCGGTTTTCTGAAACATTGCCTCATCGTATTTCCCTGCCGAAACCGAACTTGCCGCGCATACGGGAATCAGTTCATTGGGGTCGAGGCTTGCCTTGCCCTGTCCATGGTTTGACTTGCCCATTGAAGGAGAGAACTGCGTGGCGTCTCAGCTGAAAATCTTGATCCTTTCGGGTCTGCTGTTATTCGCAGGCAGTTTCAATCTCCAGGCGGCTGATGTACCTGCATTACCGATGGGCGCCGCGGTGCCGGCAGACGACAAGGCCGCTGAAAAGGCTGACCCCAAAGCCGACCCCAAGGCTGCTGACAAACCTGCCGCGAAAGTGGATGACAAGGCGGCGGACAAGGACAAGGCCGATGCGAAACCGGCTGATGGTGCAGAGCCTGCGGCCGAGGCTCCCGAGTTGCTTGTGCAGGGCGGGTTGCTCGGTGCCATCAGTACCAGCATCGATGACGTCCAGGAAAAGCTCAATCTGGATGACAACCTGTTCGACGCCTGGCAACTGCGTGCCGATCGTGCCGCCGACGAGCTGGAAAAGCTGGTCAACAAACGCACTACACGTTCTCCATGGAGCGTCGCCGGGGACTTCCTCGCCCTGTCTTTTGTATGGATCGCATCGTTTGCGGTTCTGACCACGCTGGGTCGTTTTCTCGCCGTACGCTTGTGCCGCACACCGTTCATGCGGGTGCGCGCACGCAGTCAGGCGCTGCTCAAGTACGTGTTGCCATTTACCCTGCCAGCCATCGTCTGCCTGCCGTTAACCCTTTACGTCAGCCATTTCATGCCGTCTTCGGTAGGCCGTGCGCTGGCACTGTGTTTCGCGTATGCAACCAGCAGCGGCATCGTCTCGACTTCGGTGCTGCTCTGCGTGATCGTGATGTTCAATTTCGGCCACAAGCGTGCCGCCGTGCGCATGATTCGCCGCTACGCGCCAAGGCCACTGTTCGTGGTCGGCTTCCTTGCGGCGCTGAGTGACGCGCTGACCAGTCCGCAGATCGCCCGCCAGTTGGGCAGTAACGTCACCACCAGTGTTGCGGTGTTTACCGGGCTGTTCGCCTCGGTGGTGTTCTGCATGCTGATCATCAAGGTGCGTCGCCCGGTGGCCCACCTGATCCGTAACCGCTCATTGAGCAGTCGCCTGCAACGGCCCGCGCTGCAACAGTCGTTGAAGATATTCTCCAAGCTGTGGCACCTGCCGATCCTGCTGATGATTCTGGTCTCGGCGATCAACCTCATCGGTGCCGGTGAGGACAGTCAGCAAGCGCTGCGTTGTGCGTTGTTCACCACCATTCTGCTGATTGCGACGGTGTTCCTCAGCACCGTGTTCCAGCACCTGTTCAAACCGACCGAGACCCTGGGTCGCGGCGGGCATGTGTACAAGGCGCGTCTGTTGAGCCTGGTGTATGCGGTGCTGCGTATCGCGCTGGCCATCGGGTTTATCGAGATCCTGGGCCGTATCTGGGGCTTCTCGATGTTCGAGTTTGCCCAGCGCAACACCCTTGGCCGGGTGATCAGTGATTCACTGAGCAGCATCGGTCTGATCTTCGTCGTCACCTGGCTATTGTGGGTGGTGCTCGACACCGCCATTCAGGAAGCCCTGAAACCGCCGGTCAATCATCGCAGCGGTCGCCAGCCAAGCACTCGGGTCAAAACCATTCTGCCGCTGCTGCGTAATGCGGTAAAAATCATTCTGGTAGTGATCTGTGCGATCACCACCATGGCCAACCTGGGCATCAACGTGGCACCACTGCTGGCGGGTGCCGGGGTCGTCGGTCTGGCCATCGGTTTCGGTTCGCAGCAACTGGTACAGGACGTGATCACCGGCCTGTTCATCATCATCGAGGACACCTTTTCGGTGGGCGACTGGGTGGTGCTGAGTACTGGCCATTCCGGGTCGGTGGAAAGCCTGACCATTCGCACCGTGCGCCTGCGTGACGGCAAGGGTTTCGTTCACTCGGTGCCGTTCGGGCAGATCAAGGCCGTCACCAACCAGTCGCGGCAATTCGCTTATGCGTTCTTCTCGGTGCAGTTCACCTACGACTCGGACATCGATGACGCACTGGCGCTGATCCGCGAGACCGGCCAGTCGATCAGCGAAGACATCTTGCTCAAGCACAACCTGCAGGGACCGCTGGAGGTCTTCGGCGTCGACCGCATGGACCTCAACGGCGTGGTGCTGACCGCGCAATTTCGTACCTCTTCGGGCGGTCAGTACGCGGTGGGACGTGCGTTCAACGAGCGTCTCAAGCGGCTTGTGGACAAGAATCCGAGCGTACGCTTTGCGCAGACTTATCCACAGATGGTCATGGGGCCGGGCTTCAATAATCCGCAGGCTGGCGTCGAAGCCGAAGGGCCACCCGCGCCCTCGGACCCTGCCATGGCGACACCTTCTGCGCCTGCGCCCGCGCCGCTCAGTCTGTCCAAGGGCAACAGCACGCCGGGCCCGGCCGCTCAGTAACTCAACCGACATGCGCGGACGCTGCAACGCTTTGTCGCGGCGTCATTAACCCGCCAGGCTGCGCAACTGTTGGGGGTTGGCAGGCAACGTGTTATGTTTGCAGGCGTTTTTCAATTGTTCGTTTGATTATCTGATACCGAGCCTGCTGACTCTATGCGAATGCGCCTTATGCTATTGGGCGGCGGGAATGCCCTCGGGCAGGCGCTGATTCGTCTGGGTGCCGAGGAAGACATTGGTTTCCTCGCACCACGTCCACCGCAAGACGGCTGGGACGTGGCGAGCCTTACGCAACTGCTTGATGACACCCGTCCCGATGCCCTGATCAACCTTGCTTACTACTTCGACTGGTTTCAGGCGGAGACCGTGAGTGAAGCGCGCCTGACTCATCAGGAGCGCTCTGTCGAGCGTCTTGCCGAACTCTGTCAGCACCACAACATCACGCTGGTTCAGCCGTCCAGCTATCGTGTGTTCGATGGTTCCCGCGCGACGGCCTACAGCGAAAAAGACGAGCCTGTACCTCTGGGCCTGCGCGGTCAGGCCCTGTGGCGTATCGAGCAAAGTGTTCGTGCGACCTGCCCGCAACATGTGCTGGTGCGTTTCGGCTGGCTGCTGGATGACAGCACCGATGGTGTGCTGGGCCGCTTTCTCTCGCGTGCGAAAGAACCCGGAGAGCTGCTGCTCGCCGACGATCGTCGCGGCAACCCGACGCCGGTCGACGATGCGGCGCGGGTGATCATTTCGGTCATCAAGCAACTCGATTGCGAAGCGCCGCTGTGGGGCACCTACCACTACGCCGGACACGAGGCGACCACGCCGCTGGCGCTGGGGCAGGCAGTGCTCACCGAAGCGCGTCTGCTGCACGCGCTGGCTATCGAATCGCCCACTGCGCAGGCCCACGCCGCGCGCCCCGATGCAGGCGAAGAACCGCAGCACGCGGTCTTGGCCTGCAAGAAAATTCTCCACACTTTCGGCATCAAGCCCCGCGCCTGGCGGGCCGGTCTGCCAAGCCTGCTGGATCGGTATTATCGACATGTCTGACGCTCCTGTTCTGATCACTGGAGGTGCGGGTTTTATTGGCTCGCACCTGACCGACGCATTGCTTGCCAGTGGGCAGGCCGTGCGTATCCTCGACAACCTCTCGGCAGGCAAGCGCAGCAATTTGCCGCTCGATAACCCGCAGGTCGAACTGATCGAAGGGGACGTGGCCGATGCCGACCTGGTCAAGCGCGCGGCGCAGGGTTGCAAGGCCGTCGTGCACCTGGCGGCAGTGGCCTCGGTTCAGGCGTCGGTAGACGACCCGGTGCGCACCCACCAGAGCAACTTCATCGGCACGTTGAATGTCTGCGAAGCCATGCGCGAAGCGGGCATCAAACGGGTGATCTTTGCTTCCAGCGCGGCGGTGTACGGCAATAACGGTGAGGGCGAAGCGATCACCGAGGACACCACCAAGGCACCGCTGACCCCTTACGCCTCGGACAAGCTGGCCAGCGAGCACTACCTGGATTTCTACCGTCGCCAGCATGGCCTGGAACCGGTGATCTTCCGCTTCTTCAACATTTTCGGGCCACGCCAGGACCCATCGTCGCCGTACTCCGGCGTGATCAGCATCTTTGCCGAGCGTATCCGCAAAGGCCTGCCGATCAGTGTGTTTGGCGATGGTGAGCAGACGCGGGATTTCTACTACGTGGGCGATCTGCTCAAGCTGCTGCTGCAGGCTCTGTCACGAGACAGCGCCATCGAAGGCGCGATCAACGTCGGTCTGAACAAGACCACGTCGCTCAATGAGTTGCTGTCGGCACTCTCGCAAGTGGTCGGCAAACAGCCGGAAGTCAGCTATCAGGCACCGCGCTCGGGCGACATCAAGCATTCCCGCGCGAGCAACCAGCGCTTGCTGGAGCACTTCACCATCGACGAGCCAACGCCACTGGTGCGTGGGCTTGAGTTGTTGATGGGACAGTGAGTCCCGCGCTAAGTGCTTGTCGTTATCCGTGCCTCAATCAGCCCTGAAGAAGGTGCTTATGCACCAGAGCATGGAAGGCTATGACGACTGCGATGGACTGAGGCTTTGGAATATGCGGCCTCGGTTACACCGATGCACCGTCTGCACGGGTTTTACTGCCTGTTTCGGCAAATGGTGTCAGCTACCAATTGCCTGCGGCCCAACGCTGGTGTGAGATCTATTGGCTGGTTGCGCAGGATTTAGCTTCCGAATATGTAGGAGCATTCTGCATTTTTTGTAATTGATGATTTTAAGGTGTTCAGCAATTTCAATGGCTTCTAGTATCCATCGTCATTCTTATGAAGGACGCATGGCATGCAAGACGAAGATGAACTAGAGGTAGAAAATCTCGGCGAGGTCAACGTGCACCAAGTGCCGGGAGAGATCGCAGTACCGGGCTTTATTGAAGCATATTTGGCTTATCTTTCTACTGAAAAGGAAACCGATAGCGCACCGGTCATTTTGACGTCACTCCTCTTGAGTCTTATTGGGTTGCTGCTGTTTGTAGTTGGGGGCGCTTTTATCATATTTGGCCCTGACACTGTTCGTATCGACTATCTGACCGGGCTAACGTTTCTTCAGTTTCTTCAACTTTACCCAGGTCCTATCGCTTCCGTAGGTGTGCTGGTGTACGGCATCAGCACCTTTCTTCGTTCCTCGGGCATAGTTGAGCCGATGATTCCGGAGCAGTTCCTGACGGCTAATTACGACCTGAAATTGCCAGAGGGAATTGACGATGATAAGCCGCTGGCGATCACCTATGTCGGTGATGGCGTATTCAGAATTGAGGATACTGTCGAGCAGGCATAATAAGCTTCGGCCCGAAAAGACGTTCAAGAGTCTGGCCATTTTACCTCCTCAAGGCAGTTTTTCGAGGTGCGAAGAGGCAACTTGAACAGGGCTTGAGTTTCTTTGATACAGCTTCACCACTTGGGGGAAGAGCGGATCGAAAGATGCTCTGCTCATCCGCGAACTGTTGAGAACCGATAAGCGTTGTGCACTGGCACGAGCGTCAGCAGCTCCCGCAAAAAACAAAGGCACCCAATAAGGGCGCCTTTGTGCTTGTGGCGCTTAAGACGTTCAGGTCAGAACTTGTAACCCACACCCACCATGTACACCCACGGGTCGATGTCCACGTCGACCTTGGTCTTGCCGACGGCCAGGGCTGACGGGCCGTCCACGGTTGCTTTGGTATCGATGTCGACGTACCAGACCGAGGCGTTGAGCAGTACGTTGTCGGTGATCATGTAATCCATGCCCAGCTGTGCGGCCAGGCCGACCGAGTCCTTGAGCTTGAGGTTGCTGAAGCCCTGATCCTTGCGGTTGCCGGTCAGGTCGGTATCGAAGAACGTGGTGTAGTTGATGCCCACGCCAGCGTACGGCTGGAATTTCGACGACGGTTCCATCGGGTAGTACTGCAACGACAGCGTCGGCGGCAGTTGTTTGATATCGGCCAGCTTGCCATCCAGGCCAGGCCCGAGGCCTTTGACCGACACAGTGTGGCTGAACGGTGTGGCGGCCAGCAGCTCGATGCCGACGTGCTGGGTCAGCATGTAGGCGAAGGTCAGGCCCAGCTGGTTTTCGCCGTCGACAGTCGCTTTGGTGCCGGAAACCTTGGTGCCGTCGAGGCGCACTTCGCCGCTGTCTTCATTGGGCTGAACGTGCGCGACACCGGCGCGAACGATGAAGTCGCCAGGCTCGTAGGCGTGTGCCGCGACCGGGGCGGTGAGGGCAAGCGCGACAAGGGACGCGCGTAGCAGATGCTTGTGCATGGAGGCTCCAGAGATCAGTCAAAATTTATGGGCGTAATGTTAAAGCGCTGTCGAGCGGCGACTTTGACTCAGCTCAATGAAATCGCTGGGAACCTCGTGATCCTTATGAATCCGGCAACTCGTAGACAAGAATCTTGTCTGCCTGCATCTGATAACCCGCTTCTGCCAGTTCGCTGGAAGACGACTTGGCCTGCATCGGTCCTTCGATCCAGTACGGCTGATACAGCTCATCGACCTTCACACCCAGCTCGCTCGTGACATGCACGATCTGGTTCGCCGGTGGCGGCGGCACATGGATGCAGGCGCCGAAATACGGCACCAGCAAAAACTCCGTCACCCGGCCTTCCTCACTGACCTCGAGCGGCACGATGTAGCCCGGTAAACGCACCAGTTTGCCGTCCAGTGCCTTGACCACCGGCGCATGCGGCGCCAGTTGGTGAGCCGCAGGCGCTGCCTCCATGGCCAGTGCATCGGACAGCTTGGACATATCGTGAAGCGGAGTCGTTACCGGCTTCACCACAGGTGCATCGGGTGGAATCATGTCATTCCAGGTCAGCTCACGCGGCTCGGCGGCCCACACTTGAGTGGTAACCGAGAACAGCAGAGTGAGTAGCATGCGCCGCATCATGAAGGTCCTCATAAACGAATCGACAGTCCATCGGCCAGTGACTGCCTGTAGGCTCGCCAGGCTGGCACGGTTCCCATCAACAGCGCGCAGCCGAGAATGGCACCGAGTAATGTCCATTCATATTGGCCAGGTGGCATAGACGACAGGTACAGACCGTAGTTGTCGAGCACGTAGTCGCGGGCCACGAAGATGCCGATATAGAGCAGCGCAAGGCCACTGATGACACCCGCCAGCGCCAGGGCGAAGGCTTCGAGTATAAGCAGACTTGCGATATGCCAGGGACGCGCGCCGACCGAGCGCAGGATGGCCATTTCCCGGCGCCGTTCATTGAGGCTGGTAAGAATTGCGGTCAGCATGCCGATCAGCCCGGTCAGTACCACGAACAGCGAAATCACGAACAGCGCCTTTTCCGCAGTGCCCATCAGGCTCCACAGCTCCTGCAGGGCCACGCCGGGCAGAATCGCCAGCATCGGCTCACCACGGTATTCGTTGATCTCGCGTTGCAGGCTGAAGGTGGAAATCTTGCTGTTCAAGCCCAGCATGAAGGCAGTGATCGCAGTCGGCGTCAGGTCCATATTGCGCGCCTGATCGGCTGAGATGCGCTCGTTGCCGCGTGCCGGGGCGCCGTTGTGCCAGTCGATATGAATGGCCTCCATGCCGCCCAGACTGATATGCAGCGTGCGGTCCACCGGCGTACCGGTCGGCTTGAGGATGCCGACCACGGTGAACGGTTTGTCGTCATGCTTGACCAGACTGATCGCGGCGACACCGTGCGCCAGGACCAGCTTGTCGCCCAGCTTGTAATGCAGCGCCTTGGCGACCTCCGAACCCAGCACCACTTCAAAGGGATCGGTCTTGAACTCGCGTCCTTCGGCCATCTCCAGGTGCTGTTGGCGACCGAACTGATAATGCTCGAAATACGCTTCACTGGTGCCCATCACCCGGTAGCCACGATGGGAGTCGCCCAGCGAAACCGGGATCGCCCACTTGACCTGCTTGCTGTTGGCGAAGTGCTCGAAGCTGTCCCAGCGAATGTTGTTGGTGGCATTACCGATGCGGAACACCGAGTACAGCAACAGGTTGATCGAGCCGGAGCGCGCACCGACGATCAGGTCGGTGCCGCTGATGGTGCTGGCGAAGCTGGAGCGCGCTTCGGTGCGTACCCGCTCGACGGCCAGTAACAGGCAAACCGACAGGGCAATGGCGAAGGCTGTGAGGAACGCGGTGAAACGGCGATTGGCCAGGCTGGCCATGGCCAGACGAAACAGATACATCTCAAATCTCCACGGCGACGGCGGCGCGATTCAGGTCGCTCAGCGACAGATTGCGATCAAACAGCGGTGCCAGGCTCTGGTCATGACTGACGAACAGCAGGCTGGCCCCGGCCTCGCGGCACTCGGCGAACAACAGGCGAATGAACGCCTCGCGCGAGTCTGCGTCCAGCGCAGACGTAGGTTCGTCGGCAATCACCAGCTCCGGTTGACCGATCAGCGCCCGGGCGGCAGCAACACGCTGCTGTTGGCCGATGGACAGCGAGTCGGCGCGGCGTGCCAGCATCGCAGGGTCTTTCAGGCCCAGGTGGGCGAGCAGGGTGGTGGTGGCTTTCTCGACGCTGCCGTGGCGTTGTCTGGCACGTTCGGCACGCACGCTGGAAAAGTGGCAGGGCAGTTCGATGTTTTCCCGCACCGATAAAAACGGCAGCAGATTGAACTGCTGGAAGATGTAGCCAGTGTGATCGACGCGAAAGCGATCACGCGCGGCCGAAGAGAGGGCCGACAGTTCCTGGTTCAACAGGCGAATGCTGCCGCTGACCGGTTTTTGCACACCGCCCAGCAGGCCCAGCAATGTGGTTTTGCCGCTACCGCTGGGGCCTTTGAGGAACAGGGTTTCGCCGCTTTGCAGACGGAATTCGGGGATGTCCAGCAGTTGCGGATGGCCGGGCCAGTTGAAGCGCAGGTCCGACAGTTCGATCAGTGCTTGGGTCATGGGCTGACTCACGCTCGGTTGGAAATTAAAAGACCGGGCCAGGCCCGGTCGTTGTACCGCAGGGTGCGATCAGAATTTCAGCGTCGGGTTGGCTGCGATCACTTCTGCGCCTGACTGGCCACCTGGCGAAATCAGTTGTACCTGAAGCTTCTTGGTGTCGGGAAAGGTTATGAAGATTTGCGACAGGTCGAGCTTCTTCAGAATGGCCGGTGCGTCACAGACGAACTTGTAGTGACCGTGAATTTCGCTGTGCTCATGATGATCGGCTTCGCCGTCCTTGGCGTGTTCATCGTGATCGTCATCCTTGTCGCCAAACAGCGGGCTTTCCAGCTTCACCGAAGTGGCCGAGCAATTGGCGGCATCGGCAATGCTGAACAAGGCGTTGGGCTTGAGCAGCAACTCGCGGGCCTTGGCGACTTTGGCCTTGTCTTCATCCGAGGTCGCAACGTGCTCGAAACCGACGATGTTCATGGCCGGGCTGTCAAATTCGAACTCCAGCGTCTTGCCTTCCAGCACCACATCCAGGCGTCCTACGCCGTGCTCGTGCGCACCCAGGCTGCCATGTTCATCGCCATGATCGTGGTCGTGTTCTTCGGCAGCGTGCGCAGCAACGAGTGGTAACAGGGCGAAAGGCAGGGCGAGTAGCAGACGGCGCATAGCGGGCTCCAGAACAATAATCGGAAAAAACTGTTATGTGATCTTATAACAAGTGGCGACCTGCGTGGACGTGTTTTTATCCAGGCGCCGGAAGACCGAACTTCAGCAAAGCGCTATTGACGGTCTTATCGGGAATACCCGGTCAGAGGCTTATGCCTAAGTAGTCTCACACTTGGCGTCATCAAGTCCTACTCTGGAAGATGAAAATCGCTACACCTGCGCCGGATGCGCAGGAAGGTTTTCATCCCAGCCAGGGCCTGCGCTCGACCTGGGCCGAGTGCGACATCAGGGAAGATACTCATGAACAAGCTCCATTCGAACAGGGAAGTCCTGCGTGCTGTGTACAAGGATATGGAACGTATCACCGAATTCGCCGACGCTGACATCGTGCTGCACAAGGCGGATCAAGGCGCTGGCGGTGGGTTGTCCATAGCCATCGGCCGGGAGGCAGTACTTTCCCACCAGATCAATCTGATCAGACGGACGCATCAGACCCTGTACATGGATGTCCACGACATCGTCGCCAACGATCACTTCGGCTCGGTGCTGGGCGAGATGCGCGCCAGCTGCGGGGGCCGGAAAATCATCATGCCGTTTTGCGGCCTGTGGCGGTTTCGCGATGGCCGAATTATCGAGTACTGGGAAAACGTCTACGACGTGCGGGCGCTTGGCAATTTCATGAACGGCAAGGAACCGGTCCTCAACCCGTGGCGTTACGGTTGATCATGGGAATGCGCGTCAGCCTGTGGGAGCATGTACGCCTGACTGTCAGCAGGTGCACATCATGTTGCGTATTCGTGGAACCGTAGGCCAATGGCCGGTGGATTTGACCCTTGAACTGGACGACGGGGACTGGGCGCAACTGGGCGCGCAGCTCAAGACAACCGCCCCGGAGGTACCCGCCGCCGTGGCCGAAAACAAGCCGCTCAATCAGGACGACAGGCTCTGGCAAGTCGCTCAGGAATTGCTGTACAAGGCCGGGCAGATGAGTGGGCCGGATCTGTTGGGGCAACTGGAAGGGTTGGCGGGCAGCACCGCAGCGGGCAAGCATCTACTGGTGCGCTTGCGCCACTCGGCGAACGTGAAAGTCGAGAGCGGCGGAGATGCGCCGCTGTACAGTTGGGTCGAAGCGACATGACCTGACTGCGCTCGGCAACAACAGGCACCCGAGCGGTGCCTGTTGCTTTGTACATTAGTACAGCGCGGCAAACAGCTTGCGACGGTACGCCGTGACCAGCGGATGGTCGTTGCCCAGCAGGTCGAATACTTGCAGCAGCGTCTTGTGCGGCAGGCCCTCGGCGTAATTGCGATTGCGGATGAACAGCTTGAGCAGGCCCTCGAGCGCAGCTTCGTACTGTTGACGCGACAACTGCTGAATCGCCAGTTGCAGTGCCGCTTCATCGTCTTGAGGGTTTTGTGCAAGACGGCTTTTCAGTTCGGCGGCGTCCGGCAGGGTCGCCGCTTGCGCGAGGAACGTCAGCTGGGCCTTGGCACCTGCCAGTTCTGCCTTGTGTGCATCACCGGTGACCGTATCCAGCACGGCCTTGGCTTCGCTCAGTTCGCCCCGTTCGGCCAGGCAGCGCGCATACAGAATCAGCGCGGCGCCATTGGTGTTGTCTTCGCCCAACAGCACCTTGAGCTGTGCTTCGGCTTCGGCGAAACGACTTTCCGCAAACAGCGTCTGTGCCTGCTTGAGCGGGTCGGCGGCTGGCGGTGGCGGCATGACTACGTGTTGTTCGAGGATCTTTCGGATTTCCGACTCGGGCTGTGCACCGGCAAAGCCATCCACCGGCTGGCCGTCCTTGAACAGCACCACGGTAGGCAGGCTGCGAATGCCGAAGCGCGCGACGATGTCCTGCTCGATGTCGCAATTGACCTTGGCCAGCAGCAACTCGCCCTGATAACTCTCGGTGATTTGCTGCAGCAGGGGCATCAAGACCTTGCAGGGCGCACACCACTCGGCCCAGAAATCGACGAACACGGGCTGGTCGAAGGACTTGTCGATCACCAGTTGATCGAAGTTCGCGGCGGTTGCGTCGAAAATGTAAGCAGTTTCCTGGCTCATTGCACGTCTCGAAGAATCTGAATGCTGCCAACTATAAAGCCCGCAGGACAATGCTGAAAGCGGCGTCGTCTATTGGACATGATCGTTCCCGCACTCATTGCTCCTGATGCTGGCCGAAGGCCGCGGGAGCGAGCCGGGCGACGCCTCGCTTGTTCGTGAAAGGGGTGGAGAGCTCCAAGGGATTTATCGTTTGAACGACCGTCTTCGCGAACAAGTTCGCTCCTGCAGAGACCGTCTGGCTGAACGCTCACCGCGCCGCGTGATAGAGGCTCACGTCGCGAAACTCGTGCGGTTCGGCCAGGTCCGGCAGGGTGTGCGCATGCAGCATCGTCAGACGCTGGTAGGCAGTGTGCCTGAAGTCGCGCACGCGGGAATCGGCCACCAGTGCCACGCGGCCTCGGGAGAGAAAATGATCCAGCAGCGGCAGGTTGGCGCGGTCGTAGAGCACGTCGGCGACCAGAATCAGATCGAAGCGGTCCGCCTCGGCAAAGAAATCCGTCGAGTAGCTCAATGACACCTGATTGAGTTCGGCATTGGCCCGGCAGGCAGCGAGCGCCAGTGGGTCGAGATCACAGGCCACTACCTCAAGCGCCCCTGCCTTGAGCGCGGCAATGCCCGCCACACCCGAGCCCGCACCGAAATCCAGTACCCGCTTGCCGGCCACCCAGTGCGGGTTTTCAGCCAGAAAGCGTGCCAGAGCCAGGCCGCTGGCCCAGCAAAAGCACCAGTACGGTGGATCTTCCAGAATGCGCCGCGTTTCATCCGGGCTGAAGGCGCGGTCCATGTTGGCATCGTCGATCAGCCACAGCTTCAGATCTGTGCCCGGCAGCGAAGTAATTGCCAGCCGGGCGTCGCCAAGCAGTTCGCTCAGCGCGTGTTGCAGATGTTGCGGAGCGATCATGGCGCCTTGACGAACTGCAACTGCCCCAGGGCCTGAGTCACCGGCTGATCGATGCGCATCGACGGCAGATGCAGAATCAACTGCCCGGACTGACTGGCACGGCCACGCAACTCGACGCGTCCGCCGACCGGAAAGGCTTCCGGGTTGAAGCGCAGCTGGAACGGCAATGATTGACCGTTACCCTTGAGCAGGGTGTTGGTCAGCAGCTTCTGCGGACGTCCGCGTTCGTCGATGACCAGCATCGCCAGCTCGACCTCGGCGCCGGCCGGTACGCCCAGCAACTGCCCGCTGATTTCTCGCTGGTACGGCTGTAACGGCCCTGGACCGGCGGGCAGCTTGATCGACGGTGCGACCGGTGGCGGCGCAACGGGTTTCGGCGCGTCATTGCTGCTGCACGCGGCCAGCAAGCCGATGAAGCAGAGTAGAAAAGCGGGGCGTAACGTCATCAAGAGCTCCACAAGGCAAAATTCGAAAGGCTGGGTGACGCCAAGCGTGCAGTATTACCGAGCCCGGACAATTTCACACCGCTTTAATGCGCGTCTATATACCGTAAACCCTCAGCCTTGTCTTGCCGGCAGGATGCGCTAACATGGCGCTCCCCATTCTTTCGTTGCCAGCCACCATGCACTGTCCCTTCTGCGGTGCCAATGACACCAAAGTCATCGACTCCCGCCTCGTCGCCGAAGGCGAGCAAGTACGCCGCCGACGCGAGTGCCTGGCCTGCGGCGAGCGCTTCACTACGTTCGAAACTGCCGAACTGGTCTTGCCGCGTCTGATCAAGCAGGACGGCAGCCGCCAGCCTTTCGATGAAGAAAAACTGCGCGCCGGTATGCAGCGCGCGCTCGAAAAGCGTCCGGTGAGTGTCGAACGCCTTGAAGCGGCCCTGGTTCACATCAAACACAAGCTGCGCGCGACCGGCGAACGCGAAGTCAAATCGCTGGTGGTGGGTGAGCTGGTCATGACCGAGCTGCAGAAGCTCGACGAAGTGGCCTACATCCGCTTCGCTTCCGTGTACCGCCGCTTTCAGGACCTCAACGAATTCCGTGAAGAAATCGACCGTCTGGCCCGCGAGCCGGGCAAGGAATAAATGCATTGCTGACTGAACAGGCGGCTCTCGACGTTCATTACATGGCGCGAGCACTCGAGCTGGCGCGCAAGGGGCTGTACTCCACGCATCCCAACCCGCGAGTCGGCTGCGTGATCGTGCGTGAAGGCCGGATCGTTGGCGAAGGCTGGCATGTACGGGCCGGTGAGCCGCATGCCGAAGTGCATGCCTTGCGCCAGGCTGGCGAGCTGGCCAGAGGCGCGACCGCTTACGTCACCCTCGAACCGTGCAGTCACCAGGGGCGCACACCGCCCTGTGCCGATGCACTGATCGAAGCCGGAGTGACGCGGGTTGTCGCTGCGATGCAGGACCCCAACCCCGAAGTCTCCGGCCGTGGCCTGTTGCGCCTCATGAATGCCGGTATCGGCGTTCAATGTGGTGTGCTGGAAAGCGAAGCGCGAGCGCTGAACAAAGGCTTTCTCAAGCGCATGGAAACCGGCCTGCCGTACGTGCGGGTCAAGATGGCCATGAGCCTGGATGGCCGCACGGCGATGGCCAGCGGTGAAAGCCAGTGGATCACCGGTCCCGAGGCGCGCTCTGCCGTGCAGCGTCTGCGTGCGCAGTCGAGTGTGGTGCTGAGCGGCGCCGATACGGTGCTGGCCGACAAGGCTCGTCTCACCGTACGCCCTGATGAATTGGGGCTCGATGCCGAACTGACCTCACTGGCCGCTGCACGCCCGCCGTTGCGCGTGTTGATCGACGGCCGTTTGCGTGTGCCGCTTGATGCACCGTTCTTCCAGGCAGGCAGTGCGCTGGTCGTGACGTGTGCCGCTGCGTCGGCGCGAGGTCGCTACCAGGAAGAGGGCCACGAAATGCTCGCTCTGGCCGACAGCGCCGGTCATGTGGACCTGCGCAGGTTGATGGGCGAACTCGCCGCGCGTGGCGTCAATGAAGTATTGGTCGAGGCCGGTCCGCGACTGGCGGGGGCTTTTGCGCGTCTCGGGCTGGTCGACGAATTTCAGCTCTTCATCGCCGGCAAGTTTCTCGGCTCATCGGCCCGCCCGCTGCTCGATCTGCCCCTGGCGCAGATGAGCGAGGCACTTGAGCTGAACATTGTGGAAATGCGTGCTGTCGGTAATGACTGGCGAGTCATCGCTCTCCCTGTGCGCACACCCGGCGTATAATTCCCGGCTTTCGCCTAGCGCGCAGCCCTTGTTCTCCCGGAGGACCCATGTTTACCGGCATTATCGAATCCATTGGCAGCATCCGCGCCCTGACTCCGAAAGGCGGCGACGTCCGCGTTTATGTGGAAACCGGCAAGCTTGACCTGACCGACGTCAAACTCGGCGACAGCATTGCCGTGAATGGCGTATGCCTGACCGCCGTCGAATTGCCCGGAGATGGCTTCTGGGCTGATGTCAGCCGGGAAACCCTGACCGTCACCGCATTTGTCGACCTCAAGAGCGGCAGCCGGGTCAACCTGGAAAAGGCCCTGACCCCGACTACGCGTCTGGGCGGCCATCTGGTCAGCGGTCATGTCGACGGCGTGGGCGAAATCGTCGCCCGTGCGGACAACGCCCGCGCCATTCAGTTTACGGTGCGTGCGCCACGTGAACTGGCCAAATACATCGCCCACAAAGGCTCGATTACGGTCGACGGCACCAGCCTGACCGTCAATTCGGTCAACGGCGCCGAGTTCGAACTGACCATCGTGCCTCATACCTGGAGCGAAACGATCATGGCCGACTACCAGCCCGGCCGTAAGGTCAACCTGGAGGTCGACCTGCTGGCGCGTTATCTGGAGCGCCTGCTGCTGGGTGACAAGGCCGCCGAGCCGGGCCACGGCACGATCACCGAAAGCTTCCTGGCCGAGAACGGCTACCTCAAATCCTGAATTGATTGAAGGGGGTGCCGCGTGGCGCTCAACAGTATCGAAGAACTGGTCGAAGACATTCGCCAGGGCAAGATGGTCATCCTCATGGATGACGAAGACCGCGAAAACGAAGGCGACCTGATCATGGCCGCCGAATGCGTGAAGCCCGAGCACATCAACTTCATGGCGCGTTTCGCCCGTGGTCTGATCTGTATGCCGATGACTCGCGAGCGCTGCGAAACCCTCAAGCTGCCGCTGATGGCAGCGCGCAACGGTTCGGGTTTCGGCACCAAGTTCACCGTTTCCATCGAAGCTGCCGAAGGCGTGACCACCGGCATCTCGGCAGCCGACCGCGCACGTACTGTGCAGGCTGCCGCTGCCAAGGACGCGAAAGCTGAAGACATCGTCAGCCCTGGGCATATTTTCCCGCTCATGGCCCAGGCTGGCGGCACCCTGGCGCGTGCCGGTCATACCGAGGCGGCCTGCGACCTGGCGCGCATGGCCGGTTTCGAGCCGACGGGCCTGATCTGCGAAGTCATGAACGATGACGGCACCATGTCGCGACGTGCCGAACTCGAAGCATTTGCCCTGCAACATGACATCAAGATCGGCACCATCGCCGACCTTATTCACTACCGGATGATCCACGA
>Ga0207655_1001526_pt1 | contig 21030 bp, 15 predicted proteins | sample KBSM44metaG_FD_184398 | JGI IMG/M metagenome (GOLD analysis project Ga0207655, IMG submission 184398) | Miscanthus rhizosphere microbial communities from Kellogg Biological Station, Michigan, USA - KBS M4-4 metaG (SPAdes) (version 2) | ecosystem: Host-associated > Plants > Roots > Rhizosphere >... | reverse complement strand
TGGTATTCATTGGCAAAAGTTAAGTCTAGGCATGAATAAATTTCATAGCTTCGTAGTTGTTTGACCAATTGGTAGCCAATTCCCCAGACTTCTTTAACAGAAGTTTGTTGCATGAGGTCTTCAAGAATTAGAGGATCTAAAGTAGTGAAATTACAAATTCCATTAAAACTTTTAATTTTTTTGGCATAGTGGTTGGCTAACTTGGCCTGAGTTTTTGAATATCCAATGCCAATACAGCAAGGTAAGCTTAACCATTCCTCTAGCGTTTCTACGACTTTGCTACAATAAGAATGGATATCTAGAGATTGGAGATAAGGGGTAAGGTGGATAAAGCATTCATCAATAGAGTAAGCCTCTAAATCATCGGATGAGAAAAACTCCCCAAGAACCGAAAAAAAGCGACGAGACATCTCGGCATATAAAGTGTAGTTACTTGAATAGACGTGTACGCCTGCTTGTAGAGCCGTTTCTTCAATTTGATACCATGGGATTCCCATCTTTATACCCAAGTCTTTTGCTTCTTCGCTGCGTGATACAACGCATCCATCGTTGTTAGAAAGTACCACAACAGGCAAACCAATAAGTTTGGGATTAAATAGTCGCTCACAACTGACATAACAATTATTAATATCTACAAGCGCATAAATTTCTCGATGTGAAATTTCCACTATGATTCCCCTTAAAAATATTAGTAAAGCCACATGCATGAATTGAATTTCATAAACACGATGTTGAAAAGTGTTGGGAGAAAATCATATTTTGAATATGTAACAAAATCAAATTAACAAAATTTCTGGTAGAAAGCTAGGGTAGTCCCGACAGTCGGTTTCAAGTCGACAAAGAAAAGAAGATGAGGCTTAAATAATTTTTAAATAAAAAAAGGAGATCGTATAGATCCCCTTTTCTGTGACACATTCTATCTAATTTTTAATTACCATTTATGGCTATAAGAAACTTTAAGCGTTGCACCATTTGCGACTAAATGGCTGGTGTTATTGCCAGATCTTAATAATTGACTATAGAGAGGATAGTACTTGCGATTAAACATGTTCTCTAAACCAATCGTCACAGTGTCTTTTTTGTTAAGCGCAAAGCTACTGATTAAATCGGCTGTTGTATAAGTTTTTACATCGTAGCGACCAAAACTATTTACACCATTCAAGCGGTAATCTTCTGAACCGAAGTAAGTTGCTTGTAGGCGGTTCGTCCAAGTTTCAGTTGGGCTATAAGAAACGTAAGCTGTAAGTTTTAATGGTGGAATACGAAAACCCGTCATGTCTTGTTCAGCACTGTTTTGAGGTTTTTCACGGCCTTTCATCCACGTAACACTACCACCAGTTCCCCAAATATTTGCATCGTCAAGATAATCAAGTGTTGCTTCAACACCAGTGACTTTCTCTTTGGTTCTAAGCATAACCAAACTATTACTCACTGGTTGCACAGCACCAAGGTCAGAAGTAGAGTGGAATACCGCTAAACTTGAAGAGAAGTTATTGAAATTTCCTTTCCAGCCCAACTCATAGTTATCAACTTTTACAGGCTCTAAGAATGATGAGCCAAGGTTAAAACCTGTGTCGGCATTTCGGATGATCACACCGACATCAGGTAACTGAAAGCCTTGGTTAAACGATGCATAGATCGAGTTTTGATCATTTGGTGAGAAGGTCACATTAGCATTATACAACCATGCATCAGCTTTCACTTTTCCGCTCGGAACAGTGTAAGGGTTGGTTTTGCCTAATTGTGATAATGGGACAAAGCTATCAATTTGTGCATAGCTGTCTTCATAGCGCGTACCAGCTTCAGCTGACCATTGATCATTAAAGCGGTGTTTTAACTGTACAAAACCACCGACACTTTGCGTGGTGAGTTCAGGTAAATAAATGAGCTTACCAATTTTTACAAACTCTAAACCACCAGATTGATCATAAATTTTTTGATCGAAAATATCCAAAGGCATTTCGCTTTTTTCATGGCTAAAGTCGCCACCCCAAACCAATGAGGTATCACCTAAAAACTCAAGTGGTGTGGTAATAGTTAAACGGCTACCGAGTACGTTATTTTCTTGATAGACCTGATCCACTTGTCCACCGCGTGGGCTGACTTTATCTGGGGCAACACGTGCGTCAAATGGTGAAAAACGAGTAAAGAAGTCACGGTAATAAATTTGAGCATCAACCTTATTACCAAACAGGTCTTTATGGTTATAGGTTAGATTGTATATCTGGTTTTCGTTTTTAGTCTGGTCTTTGAGTTTTAAGCCTTTAATGGCTTTCGCTGGTACAGTTCCAGCAGGGGTATTCTTAACCCTTGTGTCAGATGCATAATCTGAGTCTTGTTCGGCATTATAATAATTAGCGGCAAATTGTAGGTATTGATTGTCATCAATATGGTAACCAAGCTTACCGCCTACGCTGTAGGCATTGGCATCATAAAGGTCGCCCTGACTTGGTTCCGGTGCAACACGGTCACCACTTGCATCGTACGGACTACCAATACGTTGATAGCCAAAGTCGAGTGCATAGTCAAAAGCGTTAAAGCTGCCTGTGAAATATTGATGAATATCGCCACTTAGAGCATTAGAACGGAAATTTGTTAAAGGGGTTTGAAGTCCAACGACCGTTTTTGCTGTAGGTTCGCCACCAGCAGCTTTCGTGGTAATTGAAATAATACCGCCAGAAGCACCGCCACCATAAATTGCATTACTGCCTCGGATTACCTCAATATTTGCAATGCTTTCAGGGTCAATTGCTGAAAGTCCTCTAGCTGTATCGCGTGTGAGGTTCATTGGCACGCCATCGACCAAGATGAGGGCATTACGTCCACGTAAAGTTTGACCATAATCGGTAATGGTTCGGCTTGAGTCAGACAGGCCTGGTACGGCTTTGGCTAAAACGGTTGCAATACTTCCAGAGGAACCATTTCTTAAAAGTTCAATTTGTTTTTCATCTAGCTTGGTAACTTGCTTTGCAGAAGTAGAAAGTTCATCTGCGCGTGAAGCGGTAATTGTAATTGTAGGGAGTGCTTCAGGTTTTTTTTCAGCATCTGTTGTCTCAGGAGAGGAGGCTGCAAAAGCTGAATTTGAGAGAAAGATGGCTCCACCAAGTGAAAGAAGTGGAATGATATTTTTAACTTCAGACTTTCTTGTAAAAAGTTTATTACTTTTTGTCTTATTTCCCATTTTCTCGCCCTGAGAGTGATTTTAAATTGAGCGAATTATAAATGAGAATCATTGTAATTAACAATATTGTTAATTGCTTAAAAAATAATATATCTGAAATTTATTCAATGAATTAGGGGAATAGGTAGTTATTCCCCCAAAAAATTGAACAGTAATCAGATTTCTTTAAAAGCATTGAGGTGATTTTGATGGGCACGGCGAATAATGCTTCGGTCATCACCCAGTACAAAAAGCTGAACAGATTGTTGTTTCCACGCCGCGATATCTTCAGGTTGTCGGGGAATAGCACAGAAATGCTTTTGACTATTTCTAGTCTTTATATACATCTCTTGAACTTTTTCTTTGACCTTCGGATGGCTGGTTTGCCACGGCATTCCCATAGATTGGGAAAGGTCGGCAGCACCTTCAAGAATAATATCGATGCCGTCAACTTTTAGAATTTCATCTAGTTGTTCTAGTCCTTCTAAGCTTTCAATCATAGCAACCACAATCGTCTCGCTTGCAGCTTGTTGAACAAAACTGGCTAAATCATCAATGCCGTATCGATTTAATCTTGTCGAATTCAGTCCTCTTTGACCAAGCGGCATATAGTGGCAATAATTCACAGCTTCTCGTGCCTGCTGGGCATTTTCAATACGCGGGAAAACAATGCCAGTTACCCCTGCATCGAGCAGAGGTAGTACTAGATGGTTAGCGCTTAGAGGAACTCTGACAAAAACATCAAGATTCATGGCTCTAGCGGCTAAAATCATGGTCTCGACTTGAGATGTACTAAATAAAGTATGTTCCAAGTCGATAATAATAAAGTCATAGCCCGCAAGTGCCAGTTGTTCGACATTAATCGGTGAAGCTACGGAACAAAATATTCCGTAGAGCATCTCACCATTTGCTATTCGTTTCTTAAAAGAAATCGAATGCTTATTCATATTCGATTTCCTTAATAAGGCTAAGCGGGTTCGGTGTGGTTTGTACTCTTAAGCGAATTTCCGGAAGAAAACGGCGGCTGGCGAGCTGTTCAATATCGATGGTGTCATCTGTAAAGTTAAACAATTCATATCGCTCGGCAAACTCTGGATGAGCTTCTTTGTGCTGATTGATGATAGTTGTTAACATGGTCCAGAATTTGATTTCATCGAAGTCATAATGCTCATTTAAGAAAATTGCTAACTCAGCCAGATTTACAAACCAAAGCGCATCTTGAGTAAAGTCTCTTAACTCATTTGGAGAGTGGGTTTCCAAGAACGAGTTCGGGTTAATCTTGGCGTGCTCTTTTGGCGCATCTTGTAAGCTTGGTAAAAGGTTCGGCTCACGTAAAAGATGACGGCTAAAACGGATTCCATCGTGGAAATCTTTCAAGGCTGCTTTAACGGGTAAGCCATTTTTATGAAAAAGTACTATGTGACTCTACGCTAATGCCTTTATTTGCAAATAGCTCAACTAATAGAATAAGCGAAACGTTAATATATTGTTTCCACCAAAAAGTAATGAAGTCTTTAGCATCGTTCGATTGTAAATTTTGGTTGGGTGCAGCTTGTTGAATAAAGCTTAATAGAGGAATTTCATGGTCCTCCTTAAAATATCTAGTTTTTGAGCTAGAGTTTAATGGTCTGCATGGAATAGATGGATTTTGTTTAGATAAATATTAATTCAATTTTGAAGAGGATGATAATCCATCAGACCACATTGAATAATTCCACTCACTAACAAGAATTTTTACTAGGCTCTATAGAGTAGGTTTACACATGATATTCCGTAGAGCTTATTTTTTACTCGGCTTTTATCATTTCTTTCAACTAATCCTAGCTAATTGCTTTTTTGTTTTTAGTAATTTGTTTCTCGCTCTATTCAGGAATGAGAAGAAAGCATTGAGGAGGCAAAGTTTCTATTCGTTTGTTAAAAATTACAAAATAATTGTGATTTATATCACACTTAATCAGGATAAATTCATCTGATCCAGTTGTGCATTGATCAGTATTTTAGGAAATTTAAGGTTGAATTTCGTAGCGTGAGTGATTTGACTTGATTTTACTGTGTGAAAAAAATGAAGAGTTGTTAAGTTAATGTAATTTTTTATTATTGAATGTAAATAATAATAATTATCATTTGTATTTGCAATTAAGTGTGGATATTCTCCGTAGGTATTTATTCCTCCACAGAGTAATCCTGATGAGATCAATCACAAATAAAATTGCCTTGCAGCATTTAGTGAACTCATATTTACAAGAAACAGGTCATGGTCGTTTTCTCTCTTTAACAGAACAATCCCCTCATTTAAAAGAAAGAGGCAAGGGTAAAGTTTTACTGAGTATCTCTTTACACGCAATCGATGGGTTTCTTTATGCGCCAATTGAATATTTTAGTCAGGTGGGGCGACATCGTTTTGCTGACTTGCCGTGGGTCGAGCGGGAAGGTCAATATCTGGCACTCAGTCCTGTAAATATTGCGGCAAATCTACTGGAAAATTTAATTGAACAATCCAGAGCTCAGCAACTTGATGCATCTTCATTGCTGGAATGTTGGATTCAGAGTCACAGGGCACTGCAGCAATTTCTCAGTCATCGTGAACCAGATTTTGATCAGATTATAGCAAAACAGCAAAATTTTATTCAGAGTGAACAGGCATTGGTACTTGGCCATAGTATGCATCCTTCACCAAAAAGCCGACAGGGTTTTGTACAGGATGACTGGAAGATTTTTTCACCTGAAACACAGAATACCTTCAAAATGCAATTTCTGTATGTGCACCCAGAACATATTGCTTCGGACAATGCACATAAAATTGATATTCCTACACAGTTCAAACATGATTTAGAACCATATTTCAATGCGTTTCACCGAGCAAAAATAGCCCAGTTTCCTGAATATGCATTGTTGCCTTTACATCCATGGCAGGCACGTTATCTAAAGGATAAGGATTGGTATCAACAGCTTCTACATGAAGAGAAATTGATTGATTTTGGCGCGCTAGGCTGGGATGTCAAGGCAACAACTTCAGTACGTACGCTGTACAGTGAGCAATCACCTTGGATGTTCAAGGCATCTATGACTGTGGCTGTGACTAATTCAGTTCGGGTCAATCTGTACAAGGAATGCCACCGTGGTTTGTTGAGTTATCAGCTGTGGCATGATGACTGTCTAAGTGAATTCAGGCAGCGAAATCCGAACCTTCAGGCTTTGAGTGATCCTGCTTGGATTGCATTGAAATTTGCTGGTCAAGTACTGGATGAAACCATCTGTATTTTGCGTGAAAATCCATTTAAGGTCAGTGATGATGTGACTTGTATTGCTTCATTGTGTCAGGATCATCCTGTATTAGCAAAAAATCGTTTCAGTGAAATTTTTGCAGATATTTCAAAACAAACAGGCCAGTCTCAGTCACAAGTTGCCTTGCTATGGTTTGATCGCTTCCTAGGAATGACCATTCTGCCATTGATGGAGTTGTATCATGAATATGGAATGGCTTTTGAAGCACATCAACAGAATACCTTGATTGAACTGGAACAGGGTATGCCTAAAACAGTATGGTTTAGGGATAATCAAGGATTTTACTATATCCGTGAGCTTGCCACAGAAATTTTGAAACATTATCCGACATTGGCAACAGATGGTCAGGCAGTGTGCCCATTGTCACTGGTGGATGAGCGTTTCCGTTATTACTTTATTGGTAATACCTTATTCGGTCTGATTAATGCCATAGGTATGACTGGCGCCGTTCAGGAGCAACAATTAATTGAAATGCTGCAATCTTACCTGTTGCAGGCCTATCAGAAATATCCTGAAAGCAATTTATTAAAGACTGTTTTACATCATGAAACTTTCCCTTATAAAGGCAATATGATGACACGTCTGTATGAACTGGATGAGTTACAAGCTGATATTTCTCAGCAATCAATCTATGTTGATTTAAAAAATCCACTCTATGTTAGACAAGTTATTGAGGAGGCCGACTATGCTTGATTTCATCGGTGTTGGTCTGGGGCCTTTTAATCTAAGTCTTGCTGCATTGGTGAATCAGCATGCTTCATTGAAGTATTGTTTCTTTGAAAAACGGGAAAATTTTGACTGGCATGCAGGATTACAGCTACCAGGTGCGATGTTGCAAGTCCCTTTTATGGCCGATTTGGTTAGTCTGGTTGAGCCGACAAGCCCTTATAGCTTTCTGAACTATTTAAAGGCACAGCAACGTCTCTATAAGTTTTACTTCCGTGAGAATCTGTATATTCCACGCAAAGAATATAACCATTATTGCCAGTGGGTCGTACAGCAGTTGCATGATCTACATTTTGGTCAGCGAGTGGTGGACGTTGCTCCAATCTCTGGAGGTTTTCAGGTGATTGCTGAACAGTGTGGGCGATTGTCCATTCATCAGACCCGTAAACTGGTATTGGGGGTGGGAACGGTGCCGCGATTACCCAAACCATTACAAGCAATTTCAGAACAAACCGCATCTTGTCTGCACTCTTCCAGCTATCTACAGCAGTGTACCGATAATCTTTCTGGTAATGTGGTACTGATTGGCTCTGGTCAGTCTGCGGCGGAAATCTTTATTGATTTATTTGATCAGCAGATTTCATCAGAAACAGGCAAGCCTAAATTCCATTTGTATTGGTTGACCCGCTCCGCAGGTTTTTCACCCATGGAAAATACACCATTGGGTCTGGAAAGCTTCAGTCCAGATTACATGCGTTATTTCTACCATTTACCAGAAGCTCTCAAGGATACTCTGCCAACTGCACAAGCCCACTTGTACAAGGGCATCAGTAGCAGAACTATTCAGGAAATCTATGAGCGCCTTTATCACCGTAGTATTGGACAAGCGGATACCTGTGTGACTATTGCTGGCAACTATCAGTTGGAGAATGCACAGTTACATGGTCCGAATAATATTCAACTTGAATTTTTACAGATTCAGCAACAGCAGATGTTGAAAATCCGGGCAAGTACCGTGATTGCAGCAACGGGTTATCAATATCCTGCACAGACGTTCTTGAATAAGCTAAATGACGGGATTGTATTAGATACCCAGCAACGCTGGAAAATTAGTGAGCATCATCAACTGCAGTATCAAGGGGATGGTGAGATCTATATACAGAATACCAGTCTCCAACACCATGGCGTTGGTACTCCAGATCTGGGGTTGGGTGCATTCCGTTCTGCACGGATTGCCAATCAGATTCTGAAAGAAAACTATTTTGATGTAGACGGAAAACAAGGCTTTCAGGATTTTCAGCTGGGTAGTCAGGCCTTGACGACTGAATTCCAGATAAATAATTCCCGAACAAATACAGTCATGCCGCGTCCCTCTGGGAAAACCGATGATCAGTATTTAAAAGTCATGAGCAAATAACACAGGGGACAGGAGATGGCTGAACAGCCACAACCACTGTTGCAAACAGAAAATCCTGTATCTTCAGGGTTACAACGTTGGGTGATGATCTGTGTGATGTTGGGGACTGGCACAGTCAGTATAAACAACAGTAGTTTTAACCCCGCTATTCCTCAGTTGATGCATGATTTTCAGATTAATGAAACAGCAGTCAGCTGGGTGATGGTTATTTTTCTGCTGAGTATGAGCCTGAGTTTATTGCTCACAGGTTATTTGAGTCAGCGATTTGGTAAACGTCAGGTATATCTGACTGCGCTGATAGTCTTTGGTTTGAGCTCGCTGTATGGTGCTTTTGCAGAGCATTTTGAAACTGTACTGCTGGTTCGTGCCTTACAAGGCTTTTCAAGTGGATTAATGATCCCATTGTCTCTGGGAATTATATTTATGGTAACTCCGCCTGCGCAGCGGGGTGCTGCTACAGGGCTATGGGGTGCCATGATCATGCTGACTTTGGCATGTGGACCCATGCTGGGTGCACTGGTTTTAGTGTGGTGGAACTGGCAGGCGTTGTTTTTATTGAATGTTCCGCTGGCGATCTTTGCATTAGTGATGGGGTTAAGGTGGTTGCCGTCACAGCAGACTAATGTGAGATTGTTGCGTTTTGACTGGAGTGGTTTTGTACTGCTTGCTGTGGGTATTGTAGCGTTGCTGCTCAGCTTGAGTGGAATTCAGCAGTTGAGTGACATCCAAACGCCTGAGTTTCTAATGTTGTTCAGTACAGGTATTGCGGCATGTTGCGGCTTTTTCTTGTTCAGTCGTAATAAGCCCAATGCTTTAATTGACTGGCAACTATTTACCAATAGTGGTTTTAACTACAGTGTCATTATTTCAGTTGTGCATACCATCGGACTGTTCATTACCTTACTCCTGATCCCACTACTGTTACAGAATACTTTAAAACTCAGTCCAGTGTGGACAGGAGTAATTCTGATGAGCAGTGCACTGACCACCAGTCTATGTAGTCAATGGGCGGGTAAATATCTCGATCAACATGGTGCCCGACAATTAATCTGTTTTGGTCTTCTATTGACTGTTGCTGCATTTGCTGGTCTGGCATTGATTCCTGGCACACATGTTATATCCCTGATGTTTTGTATGATCTTGCATGGGCTGGGATTTGGTTTGTCCTATATGCCAGCGACAACAGCAGGGTTAAATAGTCTGGAAGATCAGGAACTGGTAACTCAGGGAGCAGCTGTTAATAACTTACTGCGGCGGATCTGCGCTGCAATTGCTGTCGTGATTGCTGCACTCTATCTGCAAATTCGTACACACAATATTTCATATTCACCAGAACTCGCAATTGCTCAAATTCATGCAATACGGGAACTGTTTTTGATCTGTGCAGGAGTGATGCTGTTGGCATTACCCGCTGCATGGAAGTTTCCGAGTCAAAAGCAAGCGGACGTTTTGGTCCAAAATCAATAAAGGTAAAAATAATGGGTAATTTACATCCAGCACTTTCTACGACCACACATTCTGTGAATGCAAGCACTTTGGCTTGGCAGCAGCCTGATCAAGCCACGATGAAAAAAGTTGAACAGCGTGTGATCAAACAATTGCTACAGGCTTTGATTTATGAAGAGGTGATTCCAGCCCAGTTTGAGGATGGTGTTTTTTATATAAATGTGATCAATCCACAAGGGCAATCGGTACGTTACATAGCTGCAGGACAGCGACATCTCAGTTTTGGGCTAGTACGCATGAATGCTACAGATGTTATCCGTGAAGATTATCAGGGTCAGAAAACGGTTGCACAGTTGAATTTAGTGATTGATGAGGTCATCCGAAGTATTCCACAGGCAGCCCAGATTGATGGTTTTATCAGTGAATTGAAGCGAACTTTTATTCATGATGTGCAGTCTCAGCACTGCCAGAATGAGTATGCACTACCAGCAGCACAATATAGTTATGATGTGCTGGAAACCTATCTGATGGATGGCCATCCCTATCATCCTTGTTATAAATCCCGAGTGGGTTTTAATCTGCAGGATAATCTGAAATATGGGGTTGAATATGCACAACCTATTCATCTGGTGTGGATTGCAGTACATCAGTCCATATTTTCCCATAACGCATCCAGTCATTTAAATGCGGATGATTTCCTGCAGCAGCAGTTGACTGAACAGGATCAGCAAGAGTTTACAAAGGTTTTGGATCAGCAAAAAAATGCAGATGAGTATACTTGGTTACCCGTTCATCCATGGCAATGGGAAAATACTATTGTGCATGTGTTTTTTAAGGAAATTGCTGAACAGAAGATTGTTTATCTGGGACGAGGGGAATATGCCTATATTGCTCAGCAGTCACTGAGAACACTGACCAATTTACAACATCCTGAAAAGCCTTATATCAAAATGTCCATGAGTCTGACAAATACCTCAAGTTCACGGATATTGGCGACACATACAGCAATGAATGGGCCGCTAATTACAGATTGGCTACAGGGTTTAAAAAAGAACAGTGAAATTGCCCAAAAATTGGATTTTGATATTCTTGGTGAAGTACATGCCTCAGCAGTGGATTTTACTCGTCTGCCTGCATCACATGCCAAGCAGGCATATGGAACTATTGCCAGTCTGTGGCGTGAAAGTGTTCAGCAGTATCTAAAATCTGGTGAAGACGCTATTCCTCTGAATGGAATTGGTCATGTTCAGCAGGATGGGAAGTTACTGATCGCACCTTGGCTGGATCAGTATGGTGTGGATGCATGGGTTGGGCAATTGCTGTCTGTGGTCATTCAGCCAATTCTATATTTACTCTTTGCTGAAGGAATTGGAACTGAATCGCATGGACAGAATATTATTTTGGTTCATCGTAATGGCTGGCCAGTACGGATCATTTTAAAGGATTTTCATGATGGGGTACGCTTCAGTCCTGATCATCTGACCCATCCAGAAGCTTTTCCGGCCTTGCATGCATTACCCGCGGAACATGCGAAAGCTAATCGCATGTCATTTATCCTCACGGATGACCTAAATGCAGTGCGGGATTTTAGTTGCGCTTGTCTATTCTTTGTTGCATTGAGTGATATCGCCATAACACTACAACAGGAGCTTGACTTTAGTGAGCAGGTCTTCTGGCAAAAAGCAGCAGATATTATTCATCATTTTCAGCAGCAATATCCTGAACACCAGTCACGCTATGCAGTGTTTGATGTCTTTGCAGAGCAATATTGTATTGAATCGCTAACCCGCCGCCGCTTATTCGGTGATGGTGATGTACAGATGCGTTATGTCAATAACCCTCTGTTCCATTTCCGTCAGCTTGTTTAGGGGAGATAAACGAATGAATACCATGGTATTTTCACCTGCCGTTTCAGGGCAGGAGATATTGATGGATTTGGTCAATAGTCTACTTGCTGAGCAATATATTTCAGAATCGGAGATCCTGACAAAGGATCAGGCTCAACGCTTATGCAGACAAAGATTTCAGCATGGCTTTGAAACACTTTTCGACAGTTATACAGCTGGGGAGCATTTTGCAGTTTTATTTAATTCTGCGCAGACTGAGTGCTTGATTCTATCGCTGAAACAGGGTTTGAAACAGCGTTGGCAGATGCATGTTGGAGCATCGATCTGTAAGCTTAGCATGGATGAAGTACAGGGTTATCATGTTCAGAAACTAAGTGCATTGCAGTTATTTGACTTCATGCAGCAATTACAGTGCTTCAACTCTGCTGATACATCAAAACTGGCAGATTTTCGTGCAGATTTAAAACAGGCAATGCTGCATGCAGAATTGTCTCAGCAACATCAATTGTCCTCTTCAGAGTGGTTAACGCAGCATCCCGCAGACTTATTTATACAGCTGGAGCAGTATGCCGCTTTACGGGATCGCCCCTATCATCCGCTGGCCAAATTAAAGGACGGTTTTAGTCCTGATGAATATCAGTATTTCAGTCCTGAATTTGCTCACGATATGAATGTTCACTGGGTTGCAGTAAATAGAGAAAAGTTGGTCTATGGAAAGGATGTTACTGAGATCAGCAGGCAGCAACCTGCTCGTATTTTTCTGAAGGCGGAACAGTTCCTGATGTTGAAACAGGAATGTGATGAAAAAGCGCTGGGGGATGGTTATTTGGCGATTCCCCTACATGCGTGGCAGTTCAAGCATGTGCTGTCCGACAAATTTTCTGAAGAGTTGCGCCATAAGGATATTATCCCCTTAGCGTTCCAGTCTAGCGGCTGGTACGCCAGTTCGTCACTAAGAAGCCTTCTTTCAGCGACACAGCCACAGGATAGTCTGAAATTGCCACTTGCGGTTAAGTCACTGGGTTCATTGCGTTTTTTACCAATTGTAAAAATGATCAATGGGCAAAAGAATCAGCAACTGTTGCAGCTTGCTAAGCAAAAAGATGAGGTATTGAAAAGACGTCTGTGGTTATGCGATGAAAATCAATGGTGGGCTTATCTTCCAGAACAACAGGAGAATTTAACGCCAGATAATTTAATGCTGTTCAACGAACGACCGATGCATCTCGCTGCACAGCGCCGTAGAATTCCTGCTGAGTTGTTACAAGCACCTTATCAGATTATTCCTATGGCTAGTTTAGGGCAACTGATGGATGGGCAGGGATGTGTATTTGATTTGATTCTAAAATGGCAGAATTTAACTGTTACACCACAGCATATCTACAATACTTTTGCTGCATTATGCCGTGATTTCTTTGAGGTAAATTTGCGCCTATTCCGTCTTGGTCTGATGGGCGAAATTCATGGTCAAAATATTTGTATTGTACTGGAACAGGGGCAGTTCGCTGGTTTCATGCTCCGCGACCATGATTCTGTCCGTATTTATCAGCCGTGGATGCAGCAGCAGGGCCTGCCTGATCCTGAGTACCTGAGTCCACATGATTTTCGTATTACATTGTATCACGACAGCGTGAAAAGTTTGATTCTCTATCTGCAGACACTCGGTATACAGGTCAATCTGGCCAGTATCTTGGAAACTGTTGCAGAGTTCTATCAGGTTGACTCGGCTGATTTATGGCGCGTATTGGCTCAGCAGTTACAGCAAGCGCTGGATGATGTGCCATTTACGGATACGGCCCGCGCTGAATTAAAGCATATCCTGTTTGATAGTGAGTTGTGGCCATATAAGCAACTGATCCGTCCGCTACTTGAGCAAGATAATCGGGTGGGAAGTATGCCAAGCAGTATGGGAACAGTGCCGAATGTATTCAGGAGTGTTGTTTAATTTCATGAATAGAGAAAACTCAGGCGTGCAGTCAAAGATTGCAGTATTGAATATTGGGTCTGATTTTAAAATGACAGAATCTGATATACCAGTACTTAGGCAGTTGCTGGCTGAACGTCTGAATATTCAATTTGATGTGCTGCCTGTAGAGGGCCAGCAGATACTGAGTTTTACAGATCTGCTAAATCCCTCTGCATGTCTGACAGCATTAAATGATTTTGGTTCCCGTGTGGGTGCAGTGAATTTAACCTGCACTACATCCATGTTCATTAAATACTGGGCTGTTCCTCTGTTATTCCCATATTTTTATGCACTGACTTCTGAGGAAATTGATTTGCCATGGGAAATATCCTGTATTTCCACAGTATTGCCTCCTGACTGGTATTGGGACAGAACACTGCATCTGATTAATCTGCCTCAATTACAGCATGGCGTCAGTAGAAAACAGCAATCTTTTGAAGGATATGTGCGATTTATACTGGATGACCTGCAAAAGTTATTTGATGTCCTCACCCGTATAGGGAAAGTACAGAAATTTTTGTTGTGGGAAAATACTGCATTACGAATTCTGCAATTTTACGACATGATGAACAGAAAAGGGGGGAACCAAGCTTTCCTCAGCCGTATCCAGTTTCAACGGCAGTTTTTGATAGATTTACCTGCATCTGATCTGGGCCTAAAACAGAACCCATTTTATTTACTGGATCAGAGTCGGCAGCAATCGTCCACGACCTATCAACGTAAAAAATGCTGTTTTTATTTTCAGTTACCTGAAGCGCAGAAAGAATATTGTGCAAGCTGTCCATTACTGAGACAGGATGAACACAGAGGTCAATACTCATGCAAGACCAGTTAAATAATTTAATCCAGAGCTATGCAGGTATTGCCAGCTCAACCATTGGTCATGTACTGGACCAAGGGCATTTACCACAGATTCATGCGATTAACCAAATTGGGCATGCTGTGGGGCGAGTGCGTACGGCTACATTGCATTCAGTCAATGGTATGGCACTGCGTCAGGCTTTGCTGAACAGCCAACCGGGTGATGTACTGGTTATTGATGCACGTCAGTTGGAACATCGCGCCTGCTGGGGAGAACAGCGACATCGCGCTGCCATATATCATCAGCTTGCCGCTGTAATCATATTGGGTGCAGTAACGGATGTAACTGCCTTAAGAAACATGAAGGTCCCCGTTTTTGCTTCATCGGTCAGTTGTTTGACTACACGTCAGCAGGGAGAGTGTGTGGTGGAGTTTGATCAGCAAATACAGATGGGAGATACCTGTATTTCTTCGGGTGACTTAATGGTTGGAGATGCCGATGGTGTATTTATTTTGAGTCCAGATATTGCCCGCCATCATATCGAGCAGTTTCAGCAAATGGAAATCCAAGAACGGCAGAAACGGGACCAGTTTTTCAGCGAACATTCAGCACAGGATTATTACTACTTTACTGCATCTGCATGAAATTGAATTGAGTAAATATTTATGATGACATTATCTTCACAGCTGTTGGATGAGTTCCATTACGAGGAAAGAGGAATAGCTTATGGATTAAGGGCTGTGCAACTCCCGCAGGATTTTCCATTATTGTATAAATGGATGCATGAACCTCATGTGATTCCCCAGTGGCAGCTGAATAAACCGGAGCTTGAACTGGCAGTTTATTTTGAAAAGATGATTTGTGATGATCATCAGCGTTTATTTATTATTACGATTGAACATACTGATGTGGGTTATCTTGAGATATATGAAGCTAAGCGCGATCGACTGGCGCTTTATTATGATGCTGATGACTCTGATCTTGGCTGGCATATTTTATTTGGTGAAAAACATGTGCTGGGGCAAGGGCATTTCAGAGCTGTTATGCGCATGATGAGTTATTTTATTTTTGAAAATTCAACTGCCAGTAAAATTGTGGGTGAGCCGGATGAAAATGTAAAATCTTATGCCTATATTGCAGAAGATATTGCTTATCAAGCGCAGAAAAAAATAAAGATGTTGGAAAAAACAGCAGTTCTATATCATTGTTATCGAAATGAATTCTACTTACGCTGTGGAAGTTATCGGCAACGTAATGGGCTAAATGAATCAGAAATGAGAGTACAGTAAAATATAATAAATCAACAACTTAATTATTTTATTTCGACTAGGTAGGACCAGTTTGATATACAGCATCATTTTTCATAATCATATGCTCTTACATACCATCTTAATCCATGATCGATTAAAGAAAGAGGGGCAAGTTTTTTTTGGGAAAACCTAAATCAGACTGTTAAAAAAAGTCGAATTTTAATATCTGTATTTCTCTCTAATAGAATAAGAGAGGCTACATGAAATTGTGAAAAATTGATTGATAATTAACCGTTAAACGTGACAAATCATTAAAAAAGTCCAGACACTAGGGTTGGACTTTTTATTAAATAATAAGGCATATTACGTTAATTTTAGAAAATTTAGAACAGTCTCTCCCAGTTCTAAATTTAATAATTTATAGTATAACTTAGCACAAAAGTACGACCTTCGGCTGGGATTGCTAACAATGAGTTAGCATTGGTTACTGCTGCTTGTTGAGCGAATACAGTTTTATATTGATTTCCCCATAGATTATAGACACCAAAGTCCACACGACCTTTCGCCACAGGGAAATGTGCTAATACATCCATGGTTGTATAACCTTTAATCTCTGCTGCGCTATTACTATCACTCAGTCCAGCTGATTTTAACTCTAGATCGTCTTTATAAGCTTTATCAGTTCCTTTGATCGCAAGCATTTGAGCACGTACACCATAGCCTGCCGTATTATTCCATTCGGCAAACAACGTACCTTTCATTGGTGAAACTGCAAAAGCATTTAACTCATGCCAATTATTGGCTCCATCCTTGTACTGGCCTCTTGTATAACCTAAAGTCCCACCTACCTTATAATTTTTCATGAATGGGTAACTTACTGTTGCTTCAGCCCCATAAATTCGCTGGTCGGTATCAACAACATTTACAGAACGATCCGAGTTAAATTGAACGACTTTATCAGAAGTATTATAAAAACCTGTTAGGCCCAAATTTAAACCTTTATCTTGGTTCAAGCGCCAGCCTAGTTCATAGCTATTCACAGTGATCGGAGCAATACCAGACGTAGTTAAGGTATATGCTGCAACATCACGTAATACACGTTGCACATCTGGATAACTGTAGCCTTGTGAAAAGTTAGCATAGACTTGCTGAGCATCATTGAGTTTATAGACAGCACCTAGGTTAAACAGGAATTTATCTGAATCTGTAGAGTCAGCAGCCATTAATGTATACGGCTTACGTGCGGTTAAATAGCTGTCTGTGTCCGCTTGAACATATTGGTAACGCACTCCAGCTTGAATATTAAGCTGATCTGTTACTGCATAGTCGCCTTGTATAAAGGTACCAATATTCTGAATTTCAGTATCTGGTCCTGAGCCTTGTTTTTCTCCAGTTGGGGTATAAACTAAACCATTATTGCTTGGCATGTAGTAGTCCGCCCACTGATGATCTTTTTCCCAGTCGTAGTCTAAGCCATAAGTTAGTTTTAAATCACGGTCAGCAACCACAAGATCAGACTGTAAAGTTGAACGAATACCTGCATAATCCACATTTGATTGACTTTGCTTTACACTAACACCGTCAGCTGAATAACCATAAGGTACAAAGCGTGACTTCTCCTTTCGATAGTAAGCTTCCACATTCAGAACTTGACCTAAGAAATCCTGATTTTGGTACTGTGTATTAAAAGCATAACGTTCAGTAAACGGCTGATTATCTAAGCTCCAACCTTTGACAGCTTTGTAAGATGGATCTGTTTTTGTGAGTAAATAAGAATAATCAGGTCCATATTCTGTATCTTGCTCATCTTTATAATACTGAGCACCAAAACTAAGAGTCTGATTATCTGTTAAATTAAAGTTAACACGACCATTCACATCAATGGTGTCGGTATCCATAGTGCTACCCTGCCAAGGGCTTAATGAAATACGATCCCCATTACCATCAAATTGAGAACCTCGATTGGTATAGTCTATGCCAAGAAAACCGTCGACTTTATCATTTGAAAATGAAGCCGTTTGGCCAACTTGATAAGCCAGACTATCACCGCGGAAATTATCGGCTGATGTCACACCTAATTTTGTTTGAAAGCTAACAGGCTTAGACTTGTCAGCACGTTTGGTAATAATATTAATAATTCCGCCAGTCGCACCTGAACCATAGATACTGGTCGCACCTGAAACTACCTCAATATGATCAATCATATTTGGGCTAATACTATTCAACTGACGTGCTACATCACGTGAGCCCGTTTGTGATACGCCATCAATCATCACCAGTACATTACGTCCACGCATAGTTTGACCATAATTACTACTCGTTCCACTGCTTGGTGCTAAAGATGGAATTAGTTGTGCCAAAACATCTGCAACTTTACGACCTGGACCAGCCTGTTGCGCAATTTCATCAGCAGAAATGGTTTGAACTGTTCCCGCAATTTCAGAAATGCTTTTGGGTGTACGTGTCGCTGTTATCACAATTGTCGGAAGTTTAGCTTCAGCATTTTGTGATTCGGTAGTTGTTTTAATTGAACCATCGGCATAAAGATGGGTACAAATTGCTGTTGTAAGGAAGCAAAGACTGAAGTGTGACAAGCGCATTGTTATTCCCAATTAGTAAGTATTAATATTGATGCAAATAGTATTCATTATCATTACAGATGTAAATAGTAGTCATTACTATTATGGATATAAAATCTTTATTGGTTATTTAACATGGTAAGCCCCCCTAAAAATACAGGGTCATGCGATTATGGACACCCTAGTGAATTTTCCAGCTTATAAGGGGCGAGTGAATTTTGGAATTTATAACGTGTGGAATAAAGACTATCGCACGGGTTATAGCCAGCAGTCAGAAATTACCTTTTCAACCGTGCCTAGTATGCGGGCCTAAGGGCATACCTTTGGTTTGAGTTATAGCCAACAGTACGAGAGGCACATGTTGGCTATTAGTTTGAACTGAATGAACATCATTTCTTTAACTTAAATTAATAAGAATGATTGAGAAGGGATTTTGATCAAGTGTCAGTTATTGATATGAAAATGTCTGAAAATGATACGTTTAGATGGATATGATCATGTCCATAAGCGCTATATTTTAAATGGATCAATTGAGTCCAAAAAGTATAGTAATGCGTGTTTCGCATTTTGTCTTATGGGTCTTTCAAGCTGTCTTTTATATAAAAGACAGCTTTTTTTTGTTGATTGATAGGGCGTGTTAGACGAAATTAAGCTGCTTAGCTTGTTCATAAGCCATAAGATTGATGCATTTATGACCCAGTGCGTTGATTTGCGTTTGGTCTAGTTGAAGGTCATCCCACTTCTGCATTTGCTGAAAGAGCCAATAAAAGTCTTCTACTTTCGGAAGAGCGCTTTCTTTTACCAAATGACGGACAATATCCTGAATCATATAGTATTTGTCGACATGCACTTCTTCTGAGCAATGAAAACGAACAATTCCAAATTCGACCAATAATTTTAAAATTGGAGCAAAGTCTTCTAGTTCGCTAAGTTCTTGCTGAGCTTTCATAATTGCAGCGGTGAGTGCAACCAGCGTTTGTGGATGCTGTTCAGCCCATTCCTGCGTTACGGCTAAAACCTTGTCAGCCACAGGTGGAATAATGTTCTGGCTTGAGCAAATCATTTTACTTAAACCAAGAAGCTCGCCCTGAGTATTCCAAGGTTCTCCAACACAGAAACCATCAATCACATGTTTATCTAGTGCTTCGACCATATAAGGTGGTGGTAAGGTTTTGAGCTGAATCGATTGAGCGAGTTCAGGGTTTGCTAAAGCTAACCATTCTCTTAAACAATAATGATGAATGGAGTGCTTAAACACATGGGCTAAAGAAAGGGAATGACCTTGTTCAATGTAATGCACCACTTTTTGCGCCGTTACTTGAGCTATATCATTTTCTTGAAGTTTAAGTTGATGCGTTAATTTTTGGCTTAAGCTGATAAATGCACGATTTTCACTCAAAATTAGTGAGGTTTGCAGTGGCGTACCAATCTGATCTGATCCTACTGCGGCCGCAGGTAACATTGCAGATAAGCAGTGAGCTGCATCTAATAAACCAAAAGCAAGGCGGTCGCGAAGACTTGCCCATGAAGCTTCTTTAACTAAAGTAACATCGAGCCCTACTTCGTCAAAGAAACCTCTTTGTTTTGCCCAAAGCAATGCAAGACAATCAAGCAAAGGAATATAGCCGAGTTGTAACTGAGTCTTTTCTAATGTGCTCATTTATTCATCCTTTAGTTGATTGCCAAGTAATTTTTGGGCGTCAAGTAAACGCCGCGCCATTTCTCCAATCGTGATACGGTGGCTCATGGCATTTTTTCTGAGCAGCTGGAATGCTGTATCTTCAGGAAGGCCATGGAGTTGCATAAGTAAAACTTTGGCTTTTTCAACATCTTTACGATCAGCGAGTTTAGTTTGAGCATCTTTTAGATCCCCTTCGAGTTTTTTGTGTTTTTTATATTGCTCAATGGAGATTTCTAAAATGGTATGTAAGCGGGCAGGGTCTATGCCATCAACAATATAAGCAGTCACCCCCGCATCTATGGCTTGTTTGATTGTGTCTTTATCTGAATTTTTGGTGAACAGAACGGTAGGAAGGTCATAGCTACTGACACAGCTTTCAATAATGTCACGGTGAGGATGGTCCATATCAAGCAAGATCACATCAGCTTGTAAATGTTCGAGGCGAAAAATATTCAAGTGGTCCAAAGTAAGGCAAGCGACCACTTCAAAATCATTTTCAAGCAGACTTTTTCTTATATAGTCGGCTCGCGCATGATCATCATCAATAAGGGCTATTTTGAGTTTTGGCATAAGTTCAGAAAATCAGGCTAAGAAAATGCGCCAATTCGACGCGTTTTTTGTTATCAGTTTTTTAAGCAAGATTAGTGCCATCGAAAACTAGAGAAAAAATCGAGCTTTAATGGCACTTTAGCATGCCAAAGCATGGGGCTGATCAATCTTGGTGCAAAAATACGATTCATTTTGTAGCAAGGCGTATTTTTATTTAAACCATATAAGTGTGCAGTGATAGAGCAGGGAAAATAAGACTCAATTCTTTATGTGCACATTAAGAATCATTATCTATATGAAATTAAATATAAAAAATATTATCTTATTCAATTTTTAAAATGTTGGCATGCAAAGTGCTTACTTAATTACAGGTCGAAGACGA
>Ga0207655_1001524_pt1 | contig 21075 bp, 13 predicted proteins | sample KBSM44metaG_FD_184398 | JGI IMG/M metagenome (GOLD analysis project Ga0207655, IMG submission 184398) | Miscanthus rhizosphere microbial communities from Kellogg Biological Station, Michigan, USA - KBS M4-4 metaG (SPAdes) (version 2) | ecosystem: Host-associated > Plants > Roots > Rhizosphere >... | reverse complement strand
AAGAAGATGCTGCCACGCCTGTCGCAGAAGCAGTGGTACAGCAAGACCCGCTACGGCTACGCGCGGGGTGGTGAGCCGGTGCACTTTGTGGCGAACATCCGGCGTTACTACGACATCCTCACCTGGGTGACCCAGCCGCAGCTGGAAGGCAACCAGGTGGTGGAAGGCAACCTGCATGTGCCGGGCATCGACAAAACCAAGCCGCCGGAAGACAACCCGCAGCTGTAAGAACAATGCAGAACCCATGTGGGAGCGGGCTTGCTCGCGAAAGCGGTGGATCAGTCAGTATATATAGCGACTGACGCTACGCATTCGCGAGCAAGCCCGCTCCCACATTTTGTTCGTGTCGCCTTATAGACCTGTGATCAGGTGTACGACCCCGCCGGCCAACACCATCACACCCGGCACACCGGCTGCCTTCAATGCCTGTTCATCCAACCGCCCCGCATCCTGCAACTGCACCCTCACCCGTGTCAGCGCCACACGCTGCTGCGACTTAAGATTATCCGCCCCCCCCAGCGCACTCAGCACCCCTACTGACAACTCATTCTGCACCGGGGCGGCGACCGTCTCGGCAATCAGATCCGGCGTCAGCGCTTTCCAAAACGCTCGCTGCAATTTCTCGAACATGCTCAGTGCTCCAAAACAGATGAGGATTCAACGGTGGCCGCGTGGTATTGGCTCAACGCCTCACGCACTTGGGCGGCTTCTTCCAAGCCCAGGATCTGGCGGGCGATGATCTGGCAGTCAGCCAGGTCCAGCTCGCGCACGGTGGCCTTGATGGTCGGGATCAGCGGCACGCTGACCGACAGCTCATCCACGCCCAGCCCGATCAACACCGGCACAGCCAAGGCTTCGGACGCCAACGCGCCGCACACGCCCACCCACTTGCCATGGGCGTGGGCGGCCTTGACCGTGGTGGCGATCAGGCGCAGCACCGCTGGGTGAAAGCTGTCGGCCTGGCTGGCCAGGCGCGGGTGATCGCGGTCCATGGCCAGGGTGTATTGGGTCAGGTCGTTAGTGCCGATGGAGAAGAAATCCACATGGGGTGCAAACACATCGGCCATCAGCGCAGCCGAGGGCACCTCGATCATGATGCCCAGCTTCGGCAACTCGTTGAGCCCGAGTGCTGCCGCCTCCTCTTCCAGGATCTTGCGCGCCAAGTGCAGTTCCGACAGCAGGCTAACCATCGGCAGCATGATGTGCAGCCGCGCAAAACCGGCGCTGGCGAGGATGGCGCGAAACTGTTCGCGCAGCAGTTCAGGACGCTCCAGGCACAGGCGAATGCCGCGTAGCCCTAGGAACGGGTTGGTTTCCGCCTCCATGGGCACATAGGCCAATGGCTTGTCGCCGCCGACGTCCAGGGTGCGCACCACCAGGTTGCGCTCGGCGCCCAGGGCACGGGCGATGGCGGTGTAGGTGCCAGCCTGCTCCTCGGGGCTTGGCGCCCGGTTGCGGTCCAGGTAGAGGAACTCCGAACGCAGCAGGCCGACGCCTTCGCCGCCAAGGGTCAGGGACTGCTCCACCTCTTGCAGCGAGGCGACGTTGGCCGTGACTTCAACGTGATGACCGTCGCGGGTCGTGGCGGGCAAGGATGCCTGGGCGACTTCACGCTGACGGCGCAGCGTCTGCTGTTGGCGCGCCGCTTCAAGCCTCTCGATTTCAGCCAGGTCCGGGTTCAGGTGCAGTTCGCCTTTGTCGGCGTCCAGTAATACCTGTTTGCCGTTGGCCAGCGACAGCACCTGCAGCGATACACCGCAGATGGCGGGCAGGCCGAGGGCCCGGGCGAGGATTGCCACGTGGCTGGTGGCACCGCCGCCGACCGTGACAAAACCCAGCACTTTGCGCGTATCGAGACTGGCGGTTTGTGACGGGGTCAGTTGCTCGGCGATCAGGATCGCGCGCTCCGGTAAATCCCAGGCACTGTCTTGAACGCCAAGGATCAGTTTCAACACACGCTGGCCCACATCGGCCAGGTCTGCCGCCCGTTCAGCGAGCAGTGTATTGCCTAGCGCCTTGAACTGCTCGGCGGTGGCGACCGTGGCGCTGTTCCAGGCAAACGCGGCGCTTTTGCCCTCGGCCAGCAGGCGGTGGGCATGTTCAAGCAGGGTCGGATCTTCGAGCAATTCCTGATGGGCGCGGAAGATCTCGGCCTGGGCGCTGCCGGCGGCCTTGGCTTGCAGGGCTTGCAACGCCTCGGTTGCCGCCAGCAGCCCACGTTGCAGGGCAGCGCGTTCGGCGGCTTCACCGGCGCCCTGTTCAGTGATCGCCAGCTCGGGTTCTACCACCTGAACCACCTGACCAAAGGCTGAACCCGGCGAAGCACAGACGCCGCGCAGCAAGGTTGCCGACGACACCGCTTCCACCGCTTCGACCGCCTCGGCCACTGCCGCGACCGTCTCCCCGCAACCTTCGACCAGCAGGGTGACGAGCGCCTTGATCGCCGCCTCGGCGTCCTCACCTGCCGCGCTCACCTGCAAGGTGTCGCCGTGCGCAGTTTGCAGCGCCATGATCGCCACCAAGGATTTCGCGTTGGCGCTCTGGGTTTGCTTGTGCAGGTAAATACTCGCGTTAAAGCCTTTGGCCGCCTGGGCAAACACCGCCGCAGGCCGCGCGTGCAACCCGTTGGCATTGGGCAACGTCAGTGGCTTGGAGAACAGTGCGTCGCCCTCCTCTTCATCTGTCGCTTCAATGGCCTCACCCGGAGAAACCTGCATCAGCGGCTGGCCCACTTCCACAAGGCCATTGGCCAACACGGTGAACGGCTCGCCGCTGACCACCAGCACCAGGGTCAACAGGCTGCGGGCATTGAGCGCCACATAGTCGGCATCGAACTCGATCAGCGGTTGGCCCACCTCCACCCGCTGGCCTTCCTGCACCAGCCGGGTGAAGCCCTGGCCAGCCAGGTTCACGGTGTCCAGGCCGATGTGCATCAGGACCTGCACGCCATTGTCATCGGTAACGCTGACCGCATGACCACTGTCCTGGATATTGCTGATCACCCCGGCCAGCGGCGCGCACAGCGTCTGCGACGTGGGATCGATGCACAGGCCATCGCCGATCAGGCGGCTGGAAAACACCGGATCGGGCACCGTGTCCAGCGCCAGCAGCACACCGGACAGGGGCGCCAGCAGTTCCAGGGGTTGCGTTGCGGTCATGACTTCACCTGCTGTTTTGTTCTGTAAAAATCATTGGCTGGATGCGGATCCTGGGACAACGAAGATCAACTGTGGGAGCAAGCCCGCTCCCACATTAGTCCGCGTATACCCACATTCTTATTTCCACCAATATTCGACTTGCACACCAAAGTTGGAGCCATGCAGCGCCGTGCCGTAGGAGCCGGTGTCGGACAACGCCGAACCCGCCGCCAGTTCATTCGCCGCGCGTTTGGCCGCTTCGTTCCACGTTGCATAGGTGTAGTACAAACGCACTTCCGGCCGCGCCCAGAAATCCGGGCCTTTGGGCGACCAGGTCGGAGCGAAGGTAAATTTGCTCAGTTTGCGCGTGCCGCCGGTAGCGTCGACTTGATCGTGCCCGAGTTCAGTGACGAGCTTGAACTGTTCGCTGATGGCATACGCAGGGCGCACCCCGATGGACATCCAGGTCTGGTCCTGGCTGCCTGGGCGAATGTCTTTCTGGTACACCGCCTCGATCTGCCCGCCAAAGCGCGGGGTCACCTGCCAGTCGAAGAACTCCACGGCGCGATAGCTTTTGCTGCTGTTGTCCAGGGTGGTGTCGCCGGTGTAGCCCAAGCCGGTCCCAGGGCCTTCGCCGTATTGCAGGGCGAATTTGTTCTTGCCGCCCAGGAAAGGCTTTTGCACATGCTGCGCCGTGATCGCCCAACCGCTGTTGGTGTCGCGGCCACCGGCTTTTTCGATGTAGCTCAAGCCGAACTCCAGCTCACCGCCGGGGTTGGTCTTGAAGCCCGCCACGTTGAAGTCGTGACGGGTGGCGTATTCCTTCTGGTACAGGTTGTCCTTGCGGGAAATGGCGTAGCTGTACTTGAGGTCGCCGATCAACACGTCTTCGACACCACCGCCCGTGGCGCTCTGGTTCCAGTAGTAGAAGTCGGAGATATGGATGTCGTTACGTTTGTAGTAGCGCCGACCGGCCCACACCGAGCCACCATTGAGGCTGGGCAAGTTGGACCACTGCGCATACATCTGCGGCATGCGCGCCGAGCCGTTGTCGTCGCCCTGGAATTTAAGGGCACGGTCGTATTTGTTGTAGAGGGACGCCATGGCGTCGACGCTCAGCACCGAGCCATCGTCGAGGGTCAGCAGGTCCTGGCGCAGCTCCAGCTCGGCATACTGTTCGCATTCGTTGCCCAAACGGTACTTGGATTGCGCCCCCGGCAACTGGAAGCACTGCTGCTTGCCACTGCCCGTTGAAGTGCCCGCGCCGCTGCGCAGGTAACCGGCAAACTCCAAGGCCTGAGCGCCCAACGGCAGGCTCAAACAGGATGCAACGAGGCCCAGCTTTATTGTTGTTTTCATGAAGCACTCCTAATGTTTTTCTTATTGTTATTGCGTGGTGCACGCGCCCTTGTAGGAGCCGGCTTGCCGGCGATGGCGATTCAACTGACGCTATCGCCGGCAAGCCGGCTCCTACATGGGGTAGCGGTGTTTCAGTCCTTCAGGTGCAGGACGAAGGATTCGTAGGGGCGCAACGTGATCGTGGCGTTACGCTGAGGGCAGTCGGGGTAGTTGCTGATCACCAGGCGTTGCTCGGCGGCCGGATTGATCACACCGTCCGGGAGTTGGATTTCGCAGGGCGTGCCGTAAAAGTTGTTGAGCACCAGCAAGCGTTCGCCGTGGCCTTCGCGCAAATACGCCCAGACCTGCAAGTGGTCTTGCAGCAGTTGGCGGTAAACGCCCTCCTGGATCAGCGGTTCATGGCGGCGCAAGGCAATCAGTGCGCGGTAGTGATGCAGCACCGAATCCGGGTCATCCAGCTGGCTTTCGACGTTGATCTGCGCCGCGTTGGCGGGAATGCCGATCCACGGTTCGCCGGTGCTGAAACCCGCATTGGCCTGGGTGTTCCACTGCATCGGCGTGCGGCTGTTGTCCCGCGATTTCTGTTTGATCGCCGCCATGCTTGAGGCTTCAGACTCGCCGGCATCGCGCTTGAGACGGAAGATGTTCAGGGTCTCTACATCGCGGTACTGCGCGATGCTGTCGAAGCCCGGGTTGGTCATGCCCAGCTCTTCGCCCTGGTACACATACGGTGTGCCCTGGAGGAAGTGCAGCGCGGTGCCGAGCATCTTGGCCGAGACCACGCGGTGTTCGCCGTCGTCACCAAAGCGCGAGACCACCCGCGGCTGGTCGTGGTTACACCAGAACAGCGCGTTCCAGCCGCCACCGGCCTGCATGCCCAGTTGCCAGTCAGAAAAAATCTGCTTGAGTTGCAGGAAATCGAAGTCGGCCTTCACCCATTTCTGCATGTTCGGGTAGTCGACTTTCAGGTGATGAAAGTTGAAGGTCATCGACAGCTCTTTCGATTCCGGCCGCGAGTAGCGGATGCAGTGTTCGAGGCTGGTGGAGGACATCTCGCCAACGTTGATCAGGTCATGCCCTTCGAAAACTTCGCGGTGCATTTGCTGCAGGTACTCGTGCACGTTCGGGCCGTCGGTGTAGAAACGGCGGCCGTCGGTGTTGTCTTCCGGGAAATCGGCGGGCTTGGAGATCAGGTTGATCACGTCCAGGCGGAAGCCGCCTACGCCTTTGTCGCGCCAGAAGCGCATCAGCTTGAACACTTCGGCGCGCACCTTGGGGTTGTCCCAATTGAGGTCGGCCTGGGTGTGGTCGAACAGGTGCAGGAAATACTGGCCGGTTTGCGCCTCGTATTCCCAGGCCGAGCCGCCGAACTTGGATTCCCAGTTGTTCGGCTGGTCGCGCCAGATGTAGAAGTCGCGGTAAGGGTTGTCGAGGCTGCTGCGCGCCTGCTGGAACCACTCGTGCTCGATGGAGGTGTGGTTGACCACGATATCGAGCATCAATTTGATGCCGCGCTTGGCCGCTTCGCTGATCAGCAGTTCGCAGTCGGCCATGGTGCCGTAGCTGGGGTCGATGGCGTAGTAGTCGCTGATGTCATAACCGTTGTCACGCTGCGGCGAGCGCAGGAACGGGGTGATCCACAGGCAGTCAACGCCCAGCCATTGGAGGTAGTCGAGTTTGTCCACGATCCCCAGCAGGTCACCGGTGGCGTTACCCGCGTGGCTGTGGAAGCTTTTTGGGTAGATCTGGTAGATCACCGAGTGTTGCCAGGTTTGCATGGGGGGTTCCTTCAATTAGTTTTTTTGCTGGCCTTGAAGGCCTCTTCGCGAGCAAGCCCGCTCCCACATTTGAAATGCATTCCCATGTGGGAGCGGCGGTGCGACGATTCGACTTGCTCGCGAAAGCGGTCGATCAGGCGACCCGATACCCAGGCCGAACAATCTTCATGCTCAACGCACAGGTCAGCACAAACGGCACGACCATCGCGATGACCATCCCGATCACAAAGCTTGGGATGTACTGCGGGATGATCGAGATGAATCCAGGCAGCCCACCGACGCCGATGGCCGATGCCTGCACCTTGTTGAGCGACAGGAAAATACTGCCCAGCGCCGAGCCCAGCAGCGCGGCATAGAACGGGAACTTGAAGCGCAGGTTCACACCGAACATCGCCGGCTCAGTGATGCCGAAGTACGCAGAAATCGCCGAGGTGGAGGCCATGCTTTTGTCCCGCGCGTTGCGGGTCATGTAGAACACGCCGAGGGCGGCGCTGCCCTGGGCCAGGTTGGACATGACGATCATCGGCCAGATAAAGGTGCCGCCCTGGGTGGAGATCAGTTGCAGGTCCACCGCGAGGAACATGTGGTGCATGCCGGTGATCACCAGCGGTGCATACAGCAGGCCAAAAATCGCCCCGCCGAGCATTGGCGCCAGGTCGAACAGGGTGACCACGCCTTCGGTGATCAGGATGCCGAGGTGACGCGTGACCGGGCCGATGATCGCCAGGGCCAGCACGCCGGTGACCACAATGGTGGTGATGGGTACGACCAGCAGTTGAATGGCGTTCGGCACTCGTGCCCGAAGCCACTTTTCGATCACGCTCATCACGTAGGCGGCCATCAGGATCGGCAGGATCTGCCCCTGGTAGCCCACCTTCTCAATCTTGAACCAGCCGAAGATATCGAAGTACGGCAGGCTCTGGCCGTCCAGGCCCGCCACGGCCTTGCCGTAGTTCCAGGCATTGAGCAGGTCCGGATGGACCAGCATCAGGCCCAGCACGATGCCGAGGATTTCACTGCCGCCAAAGCGTTTGGCCGCCGACCAGCCCACCAGCGCCGGCAGGAACACGAACGAGGTGTTGGCCATCAGGTTGATCAGGCTCCACAGGCCATCCAGGTTCGGATAGGCCTCCAGCAGCGTCTTGCCCTCGATGAACATGCCCTTGGCGCCCATCAGGTTGTTCACGCCCATCAACAGGCCGGCGATGATCAAGGCGGGCAGGATCGGCATGAACACGTCGGAAAATACCCGCACCAGACGCTGCATGGCGTTGGTCTTGTCGGCGCCCTTCTGCTTGACGTCGGCGATGGTCGACACCGCAAGGCCGGTGGCTTCACGCAGGGCGGCGTAGACCTTTTCCACTTCGCCCGGGCCGATCACGATTTGAAACAGGCCGCCGGTAAAGAACGAACCCTTGACCAGATCAACCTGGTTCAACGCGGCGCTGTTGACCCGACTCGGGTCCTTCAGCGCCAGGCGCAGGCGTGTCACGCAGTGGGCAGCTTGCTCAAGGTTGTCGCTGCCCCCGAGGTTCTCGAGAATCTCGCGGGCGATAGCTGGATAGTCGTGGCTCATGCTTGGTTTCCACTTTGGTTTTTTTTATTGGGGGGCAGTCATTGGCAGCACGCCGAGGGCAAAAGTACTCGTCTGTACGAGTTAATGCAACAACTCGTCTGTACGAGTTACAAATTGTTGGCACTGGCTTGCCGGTGATGCTGTTCGTAAGGCCCCCATCGCCGGCAAGCCGGCTCCTACAAAGGCTCGTTCGCAATGGGTCTAATGGACAAACCCCAACGGTGCCACTATGGTTCCTGCCTGAACGCAAAGGCACAGAGCCATCCCCATGAGCAAATACAACCAGATCTATACGGATCTGCTTGCCAGCATCACCACCGAACGCCTGCAACGCGGCACGCGCCTTCCCTCCGAAACAGAATTGATGGACAGCTACCAGGCCAGCCGAGGCACCGTTCGTCGTGCCATCGAGCAGTTGCAGGAGCGCGGATTTGCCCAAAAGATCCACGGCAAGGGCACCTTCGTGCTGTCCCCCAACCCGATCGAATTCCAGTTGGGCGGCATCGTCAGCTTCCACGAAACCCACGCTGACCTGGGCGATGACGTACGCACCGAAGTGGTCGAATTCACCCAGTTCCCGCTGGAAGGCTCACTGCTGCAACACATCGAAGCCGAACCCGGCACCCTCATCACCCGCATCAAACGGGTACGGCGCATTGGCGGCAAACGCGTGATCCTCGACATCAACCACTTCGTCGCCGACCTGATCCCAGGCTTGGACCGCGACATCGCCGAACAGTCGATCTACGCGTTTATCGAACAGACCCTGCAGCTGCAAATCAGCTACGCCCAACGCACCATCGAAGCCCTGCCCCGCAGCAAGGACGACCAGGCACACTTGGACCTCGACGGCCAAAGCCATGTGATCGTGGTGAGTAACCAGACGTTTTTGCAGGACGGGCGGCAGTTCGAGTACACCGAGTCGCGGCATACGCTGGATAAGTTTTACTTTTCGGATATTGCGCGGCGGTAAGTCGGACGGCACATCGATTGTTACTGTTGAGGCACACAGCGCTACCTGACAAACAGACAGAACCCTACGTAGAATGCCCACGTGGCTATGGAACACCTTCCTTCTAACCTCCTATGACCTAGGGGTTTCGCTCTCCACACTACGCCTGCTGCTTGCAGGCGTTTTTACATCAGTTGTAAAACCACGCGGCAGCTCGCCCAAGACGGCGACCTAGGGAGAAAGTCAGGTATGAATCAGGGATTGTTCCTGCGGCGCCGCAATAAAGTTCACGTCCCGACGGGCACTGGCGGTGCGACGCGCGCCCAGGATGCATCAGTGATCCAGGAAGTCGCGGCATTCCGATGCGTACTATCGGAGCCTCTGATTGAACAAATCGGCAGGTTGTCAGCGGCAGAGCTCAAGTCCTGGCTGCGCGAGATTGTCAGAGTCCTTCGGCGGGAGACAGGGGCTCATGTGCACCACTCCCCGCTTTATCCTGACTTCCCAGAGCAGGTGCTGGCTGCCTCAGAGGCGGAGTTGTACCTTAACGCCGTCATTCACTACCTCACACTTTGGCGCCTACCACCCTCTGAACACGCTCGACCGGCGATGCTTGAAGGCAACTACATCTCCCGCGTGATCGAGCCGGGAAGTGTCTCTGAGTTCGAATCATTGTTCGCGCCGCTGGTGTCATCGCGCAGCTCGCTATCCGAAGAGGAAAGCGCCGACGTGATCTGGTTTATCCGGCAGTACAAAGGCGATGTGTTCCGCCTGCTGCCTGAGGCTATACCTTTCCGTGAGATCCGCGCACAGGTTGGCAGCGCACTTCGCTTGCATGTAGCCGGTGATACGCGAGTGAACGCATTCCTGGAACAGAACGTTGAAACAGCGACTGACGTGCTACGACTTGCGGTAGCACTGAACGCAGGCGACGTGTCGCTGGCGACAGCGTCGACACGTTTCACCGCGATGAAGCGCTCGATGCGCCGCCTGCTGTTGCGGCTGCTCGACGCCATACCCAACGCCGTAGAAGACGTGATGCGCCATACCGAGCGCTGGAAGCGCCTGGCTGAAGTACTGCATCCGGGTGACTACGCCGATAAATACCCACGAGCGCTGGCCGCGATCACGGCAGCGCGTCGCAATGATGCGCCCGCTTCGTTTGGGTCACGTGTAGAAACTTTGTTTGCCCAGCGCCACATCGCCACGCTCACGTCCCTATTGCAGAGTCGTCCTGGTGAGTTTGCACGGCGGTTGGACGCGACCTTGCGACGTGCAGAAGAACCCGAGCCGGTTCTAGACGCGTTCGAGGCGGTTGCGGCACACGTGTCCTCACCTGTTCTGCTGCAACTGCTGGCCCAGGTACGTTCGCCACGCCCTCTTCCTCTGCGAGCGTTCACGCCAAAAGGTGCACTGGCCAAAGTCTATGCCATCAAAGATCGGCGCGAGTCTCTGACACCGGACGTGTTGGCGCGTGCAGCGCGAATCTGCGAAGACGCTCTCGTAAAGCGTTTTGCATCGCTGCCGCCACTCGGCCGCTGTTTCATCGATCCCGAGTTACGCGAGTACAGAGTGCCGCTGGCCCAGCGTGCCTCAGCGAAGTCACTGCGTACGCTGGTGCGCGGCAGCCGGTTGCCAATCCCCGATACACGCTTCATTCGCCTGTTCCTATGGTGGAAGAACGGTCGTGCACGCACGGACATCGACTTGTCCGCTGCATTTTTCGACGCCAACTTCGTGTTCAGAGAGGCGGTTGCGTACTACAACCTCAAGGGTTACGGCGGCTACCACAGCGGCGATATCGTGGACGCGCCCGAAGGGGCCTCGGAATTCATCGACCTCGACCTTGATGTCCTTGTCGAGAAGGGAGTCCGCTATGTCGTCACATCCATCAACTCCTTCACCCAACAACCGTATTGCGATCTTCCAGAATGCTTCGCGGGCTGGATGGCCCGTGCGGACGTGGCATCGGGTGAAGTGTTCGAGCCTAAAACCGTGTTCGACCGTATCGATATCGCGTCCGACACCGTTATCTGTCTGCCGTTTGTGATGGACTTGCAGGAGCGACGCATGATTTGGGCCGATCTGGGACTCACTTCATCGCCACGCTGGAACAACGTCGACAACAACCTCAGCGGGGTATCTTTGATGCTGCGAGCGTTAGTGCATACGCCACGGCCAGATTTGGAGACACTATTCGACCTGCACGTTCGAGCACGGGGAGAACGAGTGGCCTCACTGCAGCAGGCACAGGTGGTATTTGCACCTGATCAAGGAATTACGCCTTTCGATACGGATGTGATTCGATCGCAGTTTCTCTGATACCTGCGCCAGCCTTTACTGCTCGTTGAAAACGACGGCTCTTGCCTCCAATCTTTCTTCCCGTACGCCGGTAGAGCTAACGCCGCACCCCATGTAGGAGCCGGCTTGCCGGCGATGGCGTGCTTGAGATCACTACCTCATTCGAGGGCCTCATCGCTGGCAAGCCAGCTCCTACAGTTGGGGCGAGGCGATCCGTTTACCGTATTCCAAAAACACAAAACCCCGGCGCATGGCCGGGGTTTTGTTATTCAGCATTCACCTGCTAGCGCAGGATCACTCCCACTCAATCGTCGCCGGCGGCTTGCTCGACACGTCATACGTCACGCGCGAGATGCCTTCGATCTCATTGATGATACGGCCGCTGACAGTTTCCAGCAGTTCGTACGGCAGATGTGCCCAACGGGCGGTCATGAAGTCGATGGTTTCTACGGCACGCAGGGCCACGACCCACGCGTAACGACGGCCATCGCCAACCACGCCGACGGATTTCACCGGTTGGAACACCACGAATGCCTGGCTGACCTTGTGGTACCAGTCGGTCTTGCGCAGTTCTTCGATGAAGATGTGGTCGGCGCGACGCAGCAGGTCGGCGTATTCCTTCTTCACTTCACCCAGGATGCGCACGCCCAGGCCCGGGCCTGGGAACGGGTGGCGGTAGACCATGTCGTAGGGCAGGCCGAGTTCCAGTCCCAGACGGCGGACTTCGTCCTTGAACAGTTCGCGCAGCGGTTCTACCAGCTTGAGGTTCATTTCCTCAGGCAGGCCACCCACGTTGTGGTGGGACTTGATCACGTGGGCCTTGCCGCTCTTGGCGCCGGCCGACTCGATCACGTCAGGGTAGATGGTGCCCTGGGCGAGGTACTTGATGTTGTCCAGTTTGCTGGACTGGGCATCGAATACGTCGATGAAGGTGCGGCCGATGATTTTGCGCTTCTTCTCTGGGTCGGACTCGCCGGCCAGGTTGTTGAGGAACTGGTCCTCAGCGTTGGCGCGGATCACCTTGACGCCCATGTTCTCGGCGAACATGGCCATCACTTGCTCACCTTCGTGCAGGCGCAGCAGGCCGTTGTCGACGAAGACGCAGGTCAGTTGGTCGCCGATGGCCTTGTGCAGCAGCGCAGCAACCACGGAGGAGTCAACACCACCGGACAGGCCCAGCAGCACGTTGTCGGTACCGACTTGGGCACGAACTTGGGCGATGGCGTCTTCAGCGATCTTCGACGGGGTCCACAGCGCTTCACACTCGCAGATGTCGAGGATGAAGCGCGACAGGATCCGGCCGCCTTGCTTGGTGTGGGTCACTTCCGGGTGGAACTGCACGCCGTAGTAACGACGCTCGTCGCTGAACATGCCGGCAATCGGGCAGCTCGGGGTGCTGGCCAGGATGTGGAAGTCTTCCGGCATCTTAGTGACTTTGTCACCGTGGCTCATCCACACGTCGAGGCCGAACAGGCCGTCGGCGTCGACGTGGTCTTCGATGCCGTCCAGCAGGCGGCTCTTGCCGACCACGTCGACACGGGCATAACCGAATTCACGCAGCTCCGAACCTTCAACCTTGCCGCCCAGTTGCTCGGCCATGGTCTGCATGCCGTAGCAGATACCGAAGACGGGCACGCCCAGGTCGAATACGGCTTGCGGGCAACGCGGGCTGTTGGCTTCGTGCACGGACTCTGGGCCACCGGCGAGGATGACGCCTTTGGGTGCGAATTCGCGGATCGCTTCGTCGTCCATGTCGAACGGATGCAGTTCGCAGTACACACCGATTTCACGCACGCGGCGGGCGATCAGCTGGGTGTACTGGGAACCGAAATCGAGGATCAGGATGCGGTGGGCGTGAATGTCGAGGGCCATGAAGTCAGTCTCGTCTAATGAATCAGAAACAACTCGGGGCTGAAAGAACAGCCCCGGTTACTTAACGTTTTGCTGGAAGCCTCAACCTACGCGGTAGTTTGGCGCTTCCTTGGTGATCTGCACGTCGTGAACATGGGATTCAGCCATGCCGGCGCCGGTGATCCGCACGAACTCTGGCTTGGTGCGCATTTCTTCGATGTTGGCGCTACCGGTGTAGCCCATCGAGGAACGCAGGCCGCCCATCAGTTGATGGATGATGGCGCTCAGGGTGCCCTTGTAAGGAACACGGCCTTCGATGCCTTCCGGTACGAGCTTCTCGGCGCCTGCCGAAGAGTCCTGGAAGTAGCGGTCCGAAGAACCTTGAGCCTGGGACATGGCGCCCAGCGAACCCATGCCACGGTAAGCCTTGTACGAACGGCCCTGGAACAGTTCGATCTCGCCCGGGGCTTCTTCAGTACCGGCGAACATCGAGCCCATCATCACGCAGGAAGCACCGGCGACGATGGCCTTGGACAGGTCACCGGAGAAACGGATGCCGCCGTCGGCGATCAACGGTACGCCCGTGCCTTCAAGGGCAGCGGCGACGTTGGCGATGGCGCTGATTTGCGGCACGCCCACACCAGCAACGATACGGGTGGTGCAGATCGAGCCAGGGCCGATACCGACCTTGACCGCATCCGCGCCTGCTTCGGCCAGGGCCTTGGCAGCAGCGCCGGTGGCGATGTTGCCGCCGATCACTTGCACTTCAGGGAAATTCTCTTTGACCCAACGCACGCGGTCGATCACACCTTTGGAGTGACCATGGGCGGTGTCGACCACCACCACGTCAACACCCGCAGCCACCAGGGCCGAAACGCGGTCACCGGTGTCTTTGCCGGTACCGACTGCTGCACCAACGCGCAGACGACCTTGGTCATCCTTGCTGGCCAGCGGGTAAGCCTTGGACTTCTCGATGTCCTTGACGGTCATCATGCCCTTGAGGGTGAACTTGCCATCGACAATCAGCACTTTCTCCAGGCGGTGCTTGTGCAGCAGCTCGCGCACTTCGTGCTTGTCGGCGCCTTCGCGCACGGTGACCAGGCGCTCTTTGGGCGTCATCACTTCACGAACAGGAACATCCAGGCGGGTTTCGAAACGCACGTCACGGGAGGTGACGATGCCGACCAAGTCGCCATCGTGCAGTACCGGCACACCGGAAATGTTGTGCATGCGGGTCAGGTCGAGCAAGTCACGCACCGTGGCATCGGCCTCGATGGTGATCGGGTCCTTGACCACACCGGCTTCGAACTTCTTGACCTTGCGCACTTCGGCAGCTTGCTGCTCGATGGTCATGTTCTTGTGGATAATGCCGATGCCGCCTTCCTGAGCCATGGCGATGGCCAGACGGGCTTCAGTGACGGTGTCCATGGCAGCGGAAACAAGGGGAATATTCAGCTCGATGCCACGGGTTAGGCGGGTCTTGAGACTGACTTCGTTAGGAAGCACCTCGGAATAACCGGGCACTAGGAGAATGTCGTCGAATGTCAGAGCTTCTTGGCTGATACGCAGCATCGCGGGGGCTCCCGAGCGGGAAAATGGAAGCGCGCCATTATATACATGCACCCTGCCCGGCTCAATGTAAAACTCTGACAAACTTGGTAATACTGATAGATGGAGAAAAACAGCGCCCTGTAGGAGCCGGCTTGCCGGCGATGAGGCCCTTGAGCCTTGTGCCAAACCAGAGGCCGCCATCGCCGGCAAGCCGGGCACCTACGGGTTGGGCAGCAGAGGTTTAGAGCTCGACTTTGACCCAGCTCATCTTCTGGTCCAGCCAGTCGGCGAATTCGTCGATAAAGCTTTGCTTGAAGCCCGCTTCGGCCCAGTTGTTAAAGATAAAGCCCAGGTTCGAGAAGCCGCATTCCTGCAGGAACAGGAACCCGTTGATGTCATCTTCATGCCCACACAGCGGGCAGGTGAAGTTGTCGGTGTGGCCGGGCATCCACTCCTCCAGGCTTTCGAACAGGGCCTCGCCGACTTCCTTGCGGCACTCCGGGCAGCCGGCTTCTTCGAGAAAACCCTTGGCCGGCGTGTAGATGCAACGCTTGTAGATGATCTCCAGGCCGTTGATCGGCTCGTTGAACGGCAGCGCCTGGGGGTGCAGCACCACCGCGCGGGCACCGTCGGCCAGGGCATAGCCCATGCGGTTGCCGGTACGACCGCAGGTGGTCAGCTCTTCCTTGATGATGTTCTTGCGCACCAGCCAGCGCACGATCGCCCGGGCGCGGGGTTCGTGGACGGGCAAGGTGGAGATTTTCGGGACAAGGATGCTTTGGGAGTTCATGAGGCCTGAGAGTCCTGCGGTGTGTCGTCTGACGCCTTCGCGGGCAAGCCCGCTCCCACAGGGGGGCGCATTCCAATGTGGGAGCGGGCTTGCCCGCGAAGGGGCCCTGAAGGCTGGCAGCTTAATCCCTACCCCACACAGGTCAAGTACTCAAGTATCGCCCAATCAAGGCAAGCCCACTGGCCAACACCAACCACGTCACCAACCGCACAAAGGCTTCACGGGACATGCGCATCGTCAGCCTGCGCCCAACCCACAGCCCCAATGCCATTGCCGGCAACAGGCACAGCGCCAACATCAACAACGGCAAATCCGCATACACCCCGGCTATCAGGAACAGGCTCAGGCGCACCACCGTGCTGCAACTGATCAACGCACTCTGGGTCGCGCGCGCCGCCTCCTTGGGCAGGCGACTGTTCAGGTAGATGGCATATAAAAAGCCACCACTGCCGAACAACGCGCCAAACAGTCCGCCCACCGTGCCCATGGGAATCGACCACCCGGCCGCCAGTTGTGTTGGCCGAGCCTTCACCGCCAGGCTGTAGATCGCGTAGGCACTGATGAACAGGCCCATCAACAGCAGCAGCAGGTCTGAATGCAGGTTCAGCAAAAACACCACGCCCAGCGCACAACCGATGGCCATGCACGGCAGCAAGCGCAGCAGCTCCGGCGTGTTCACCTCCCGCCGCGATTGCAGCAGGTTGCCGAACGCCGCGACAAAATCCAGCAGCACCAGCAATGGGATGATCTTTGACAACGGCATGAACAGGATCAGCACCGGCCCCGCCACCAGCGCTGTGCCAAAGCCAGCAATGCCGAACACCACGTAGGCCACGATGATGCCCAGGCCGATCACCAACCACTCCACGCCACCAAACGACCACTGACTCATCAGCTCAACCGGGCTCATGGGCGATTCCTCATTCGAGATGGCGATCACTTTAGCCATCCATGAGTGTTGCGACTAATATCTTCAAAGCCCTCCACCCATCTCGAAAAGGCATGACGCGTGATCTCAACCCGCCAACTGCGCTACTTCGTCGAAATCGCCGACAGCGGCAGCTTCAGTGCCGCCGCCGAGCGCCTGTTCGTGGCGCAATCGGCCTTGAGCCGGCAGATCAAGGAGCTGGAAACCCAGCTGCAAACCCCACTGTTCGAACGCACGGCGCGCCAACCCCGGTTGACTGCGGCAGGCGAGGCCTTTTACCCCCGTGCACGCAACCTGCTGAGTGAGCTGCTCAAGGCCAGCGAGATGGCAACGCAAGTGGGCAACGGCGAACTGGGTACGCTGCGCCTGAGCCATTCGAGCACCGTGCCGATGAGCGGCCCGCTATTGAAAGGCATCAGCACCTGGCTGGAGCGCTGCCCGGAGGTGTCCATGGATATCGTCAAACTGTCCTCCGAGGCGCAGTTGGAGGAAATCGCCGACGGGCGGCTGGAAGTCGGGCTGTTGCGCCTGCCCGTGTTGCGCCAGCGCGAAGGGGTGCGAATCGTGCCGTTATACAGCGAACAATTGCTGCTGGCGGTGCCACCCAATCATCGGCTGGCGCACAGCAACACGCCGGTCGAACTGGCGCGGCTCAAGGATGAGGCGTTTATTTCGATCCCCCATCCCCAGCGCGGCGGCCTGAGCTACCTGTCAGCCGAGTTATGCATGCGCGCCGGATTTTTCCCCAAGGCGGCGCGGGTCATGTCGCGCAAGACCACCCAGTTGCAGCTGATCCAGGCCGGCTTTGGAATAGCCTTGTTACCAAAATCCATGCAGGACATCGCGCCGGCCAATGTGCACTTTTTGCCCCTGGCCGACCCGGAGTGCCTCAGCACCGTGGCCTTGGCCTGTGCACAGGCGCCGAGCGCGCTGGTGGAGCAATTCTGCCAAACCTTGACCGAATGCCTATAAACTGCCGCCCATGATTAAAGATCCTTTTGCCCGCCTGGGCCTGGACCGCGAAGTCCTGACTGTCAGCCAGCTCAACGGCCGCGCGCGGGTGTTGCTCGAAGACGTGTTCACCAATATCTGGGTCGAAGGCGAGATCTCCAACCTCGCCCGCCCGGCCTCCGGCCACGTGTATTTCACCCTCAAGGACAGCGGCGCGCAGGTGCGTTGTGCACTGTTTCGCAACAACGCCGCGCGGGTACGCCAAGCGTTGAAGGATGGCCTGGCAGTGAAGGTGCGGGGCAAGGTCTCGCTGTTCGAAGGCCGAGGTGATTACCAACTGATCCTCGATACCGTCGAGCCCGCCGGTGATGGCGCGCTGCGCCTGGCGTTCGATGCGCTGAAGGAAAAGCTCAGCGCCGAGGGCCTGTTCAGCGCCGAGCGCAAGGTGCCACTGCCGGCGCACCCTCGCCGCATCGGCATCATCAGTTCGCCAACCGGCGCGGTCATCCGCGACATCATCAGCGTGTTCCGCCGCCGTGCGCCAAACGTTGAACTGACCCTGATCCCCACTGCCGTGCAAGGCCGCGAAGCCATCCCGCAGATTGTGCGCGCCTTGAAACTGGCCGATGCGCGGGGCTTCGATGCGCTGATCCTGGCCCGTGGCGGCGGCTCGTTGGAAGACCTCTGGTGTTTCAACGAAGAAGCCGTGGCCCGTGCGGTGGACGCCTGCGTCACGCCAATCGTCAGCGCCGTCGGGCATGAGACCGATGTGTCCATCAGCGATTTCGTCGCTGACGTGCGCGCGCCAACGCCCTCCGCTGCGGCTGAACTGCTCGCACCCGACGCCAGCCACCTGGTGCGCCAGGTCGACAACCTGCACCGCCGCCTGGTGATGCTGATGCGCAATCGCCTGAGCCACGACCGCCTGCGCCTGGAGGGCATGGCCCGTCGCCTGCGTCACCCCGGCGAACGCCTGCGCCAACAGGCCCAGCGCCTGGATGACCTGGACATGCGCTTGCGCCGTGCCTTCGAACGCAGCCTCAATACCCGCCGCGAGCGGTTGATCCGCCTGGAAACCCGCCTCGCCGGCCAACACCCTGGCCGCCAGCTGGCCCTGCTGCGCCAGCGCCTGGACAGCCTCGCCGAGCGCCTGCCCCGCGCCATGCGCGAAGGCCTCAAGGCGCGCCGCCTGCACCTGCAAAGCCAGGTGCAGACACTGCACGTGGTCAGTCCCCTGGCGACCCTGGGCCGTGGCTACAGCATCTTGCTGGACGAGCGTGGCCAGGCGATCCGCAATGCCGCGCAAACCCACACCGGCCAGCGGCTCACCGCGCGCCTGGGTGAAGGCCAATTGCAAGTGCGGGTGGAAGACAACCACCTGACACCCGTCACCCTTTCGTTACTGGATTGATCGATGCCACGTTTTCTCGGTTTGATGATGCTCGCCTGCCTGACCTTCAATGCCCACGCCGACAGCTATATCACCCGTCTGCTGAACAAGCCGGTGCCTGGTGGCGTGGCGGTGGTCGACCTGGGCACAGCGGCGGCCGCCCCCAAGGCCACGTACCTGAACCGGCCGGTGCTGGTGGTCAAGGAACAGAACAACTGGCTGGCGATCGTCGGTATCCCGCTGACCGTCAAGCCCGGCACCCAGCGTATTACCAGCGGCTCGCAAAACCTGCCGTTTGTGGTGGGCTTCAAGAAGTACCCCGAGCAGCACATCACCTTGAAGAACAAGAGCCAGGTGAACCCGGACCCGGCGCAGCTCAAGCGCATCGAGGGTGAACTGGCGGTGCAGCTCAAGGCTTACCGCAGCTTCAGTCCGAACACGCCGAGCAACCTGCTGCTGGATAAACCGGTCAACGGGCCGCTGTCGAGCAAGTTTGGCGTGCGCCGGTTCTTCAACGGCGAAGAACGCAACCCGCACTCGGGCCTGGACTTCGCAGTCGGCGCCGGCACGCCGATCAAGACCCCGGCAGCCGGCAAGGTGATCCTGACCGGCAACTACTTCTTCAACGGCAACACTGTGTTTGTCGACCATGGCCAGGGCTTTATCAGCATGTTCTGCCACATGTCTAAGATCGACGTGAAAGTCGGCGATCAACTGGCCCGTGGCACGGTGGTGGGCAAGGTCGGCTCCACGGGACGCGCCACCGGGCCACACATGCATTGGAACATCAGCCTCAACGATGCGCGGGTCGACCCGGCGATCTTTATCGGCGCGTTCCAGCCTTGATATGAAGGGTGAGGCTACTGACCTCATCGCGGGCAAGCCCAGCTCCCACATGGGAACACCCTCTTCTGTAGGAGCTGGCTTGCCAGCGATGGCGCCAGATCAGTCGCCCTATTGCGCGGCCAATAAATGCAGCGCAAACAAAACATAACCCATCAGAAAAAACAGCAATAAAATCTCGCATAACACGCAGATAGAAGAACTTATCTCAATTTTTCTCGACTGCTTGCCATCTTTCACCTCGGCGGTTAGGGTTGGGCTTATGAAAACCTCTCACACCCTCATTCAGCTCCGCCAGCACCGCAGCCTGTGCCTCGTCAGCGCACGACTGCCAGGCTGAATCGATCTGCCTCGCCCCACGTTTTACCCCAAACAATAGTTACTCGGCAGGCCGCCTTTTCTCGGCCCCTACTACAAAGGATTCCCCGATGAGCATGCTCAAAGACCCGTCTTCGAAGTACCGCGCGTTCCCGACCATCGATATTCCAGACCGCACTTGGCCGTCGAAAACCATCACCGAGGCGCCGATCTGGTGCAGTTCCGACCTGCGTGATGGCAACCAGTCGCTGATCGAACCGATGGACGCGGCGAAAAAGCTGCGCTTCTGGAAAACCCTGGTGGCCGTGGGCGTGAAGGAAATCGAAGCGTCGTTCCCGTCCGCCTCGCAAACCGACTTTGACTTCGTGCGTACCCTGATCGAAGAAGGCCACATCCCGGACGACACCACCATCCAGGTGCTGACCCAGGCCCGCGAAGACCTGATCGCACGTACCTTCGAGTCGTTGCGCGGCGCGAAAAAAGCCATCGTTCACCTGTACAACGCCACGTCGCCCTCCTTCCGTCGCATTGTGTTCAACCAGGACAAGGACGGCGTCAAGGCGATCGCGGTCAACGCGGCCAAGCTGTTCGTCAAATACGCCGCCCAACAGCCGGAAACCCAGTGGACGTTCCAGTATTCGCCGGAAACCTTCAGCGCCACTGAACTGGAGTTCGCCAAAGAAGTGTGCGACGCGGTCATCGAGGTGTGGAACCCGACGCCTGAGCACAAGGTGATCCTCAACCTGCCAGCCACCGTTGAATGCGCCACGCCGAACATCTATGCCGACCAGATCGAATGGTTCGGTCGCCATATCAACCGCCGTGACAGCGTGATCATCAGCCTGCACACCCACAACGACCGTGGCACCGGCGTGGCCGCCACCGAGCTGGGCCTGATGGCCGGCGCCGACCGTGTCGAAGGCTGCCTGTTCGGCAACGGCGAGCGCACCGGCAACGTCGACCTCGTCACCGTGGCATTGAACATGTACACCCAGGGCCTGGATCCGCAGCTGGACTTCTCCGACATCGACGGCGTGCGCAAAGTCGTTGAAGAATGCAACCAGATCCAGGTGCACCCTCGTCACCCGTATGTCGGCGACCTGGTCCACACCGCCTTCTCCGGCTCCCACCAGGACGCAATCCGCAAGGGCTTCGCCCAGCAGAAGGACGGCGCGCTGTGGGAAGTGCCGTACTTGCCGATCGACCCAGCCGACATCGGCCGCAGCTACGAAGCGGTGATCCGTGTGAACAGCCAGTCGGGCAAGGGCGGCATCGCCTACCTGCTGGAGCAGGAATACGACATCAGCTTGCCACGCCGCATGCAGATCGAGTTCAGCCAGGTGGTCCAGG
>Ga0207655_1001520_pt1 | contig 21118 bp, 17 predicted proteins | sample KBSM44metaG_FD_184398 | JGI IMG/M metagenome (GOLD analysis project Ga0207655, IMG submission 184398) | Miscanthus rhizosphere microbial communities from Kellogg Biological Station, Michigan, USA - KBS M4-4 metaG (SPAdes) (version 2) | ecosystem: Host-associated > Plants > Roots > Rhizosphere >... | reverse complement strand
ATAAAAAAGAAGATCAGTTACAACAAGCCAAACTTGAAAACTATCAAAATGCTCAGCGATTTTTAGATTTTCGCTCTTTTGAGTGGTTCCATAAACCTGCTCAAAATAAAAGTCCGTGCATCCATGGGCCTTATGTCGATTATATTTGTAATGGTGCATATACCATCACCCTTGCCCATCCGGTCATGATTCGTGATCAATTTATCGGTGTAATTGCCACCGACATTTTAGTTTCCGCACTCGAAAAACTTCTCATGCCGAAGCTGAAAAACATCAAACAAAAAGCAATCGTGATTAACGATTCTTCTCGAGTCATTACTTCAAATGACGTCACCATCAGGACAGGCACACTATTTAGAGGACAAAGCCCCGAGCAGGTTCTCTCACGACCGTGTCAATCTTTTCAATTGGTCGTTATCTAGAGTGAAGTCAAAGATATAAATATTTGACTTTGCTTTAGGGCATCACCAAAGCGAAACAGCACCTAAAGCCTCTGGCTTTTGTTCAAACTTTCTTCGATCAGACTTGCTCATTCAGGTCTTGGGGAATTTTTGGCTCAAAAATAGCATCGCTTTTCCGGATGAAAAGCAAAACAACGAAATTTGAGGTTGAAATGACATGGAAAATAAAACGTCTTCCTTAAAAAAACTGTCTCTTTGGCAAGTCACGATTATCGGTATTGCCTACATGACGCCAATGACAGTGTTTGATACTTTCGGCATTGTCTCTGGAATTACCAATGGTCACGTGCCACTTGCATATTTACTCGCACTTGGTGCCATGTTACTCACCGCTTGGAGTTATGCAAGATTCAGTAAAACTTCAGAAAAGTCAGGCTCGGCATATAGCTATACTGCTGAAAGCATAGGCCCTAAAAGTGGCTTTTTTGTCGGTTGGTGCTCCCTACTCGACTATTTGTTATTACCCCTCATTAATGTTTTGCTTGCCGCAATTTATCTCACTGCCCTCATTCCAAGTCTGCCTTACTGGTTTTGGGTGATTGTATCGGCGAGCCTTGTCACCTTAGTGAACTGTTTCCGTATTCGCTTACTTGCCAATTTAAGTCTGTTGTTTGTATTTGCCCCCATCATACTCATGGTTATCTTTGTCTATTTAGTGATTCAAGGTATTGGCTCAACTCAAGGTTATGAGCATGTACTTACTTTGGCTCCACTCTGGCATGAGCACCAATCTTTACTACCGCTCGTTGCGGGTGCCTCAGTTTTGTGCTTTTCATTTTTAGGTTTCGACGCAGTCACAACGCTTTCAAATGAAACCAAACAACCCACCAAAAATATTCCCCGTGCAGTCATGTTAACAACACTTGCTGGCGGGCTTATTTTCTTTACTGCCGCTTGGTTTATTCAGCTTTATTTTCCAAACAATCTTCGCTTCCATCATCCTACTGAAGCGCTTCCTGAAATTGTGCTTTATGTCGGCGGGGCTTTTTTCCAGTCCATATTCTTATGCGGGCAAATTATGAACACCGTTGCCTCTGGCCTAGCCTCACATGCCAGTGCTTCACGTTTACTATATATAATGGGCACTGACAATATTTTTCCTAAAAAGTATTTTGGGACAATTCATATCTCTTTAGGCACACCATTTTTCTCGGTTTTATTTGTTGGTCTTATTTCGATGTCTGCGGTTTTTCTAGATTTAGCACAAGTCGTAAGCCTGATTAGCTTTGGTGCTCTAGTCGCTTTTACAGCCGTAAACTTCTCAGTTTTTATGAAATTTTATATTAAAGATAAACAGCGCTCAGGGTTTAAAAATAAATTTCTAAACCTATTTTTACCGCTTATATCAGTCATCAGCATTATTTGCCTCTGGCTTAACCTTGACTCATCTTCACTGACTTTCGGATGTTTCTGGTTATCTTTAGGCATTCTTTTATTTATCTATAAAACGATTAAAAAACAAAGTATTGCAATTAGTAATGCTTATTAATTTTTAAGGAACTTCATCATGAATATTATTTCTAAACCCCAGTTTTTAAAAGACGTGGAATATAAACCAAGTAAATCTCTACAAGTGGGCAAAGAATGGAGTTGGTTAAATCCGAAACATGCAAAATTTGACACAACAACGGTAGAAGGCACATCGGTAGATAATCCAGCGAACTACTATGAAAGCTCACTTTCTGATTGGCATACATTTGACAGTTTAAAGGCCGATTTAGAATGTGATGTGGTTGTTATTGGTGGCGGTTTATTAGGTTCATCGACAGCCTTACATTTAGCTGAACAAGGCGTAGATACCGTTTTATTAGAAAAAAATCGTATTGGTAGTGCGGCTTCTGGTAGAAATGGCGGACAACTTACCCCAGGTTTGGCACGCTGGGAAGCTCAAGAAATGGCCGATCGCTTAGGTTATGAAGATGCAAAAAAACTGTGGCATTTTACCTCTACAGAAGCCATGCAACTTATTGATGACATCTCAGAAAAATACAAGCTCAACTTTGACCGAAAACGTGGCCACATTACTGCCGCCGTTCATGAAGGACATTTGGTTGGTTTAACACAAGGCGCCGATGCACGAAAGTATTTAGGTGAAGACCATACCCGCATTGTGGGTAAACACGAACTCATGGACTATATTAAGTCTGACTACTATACGGGTGGTTTAATTGATGAGTTGGGTGGACAAATTCATCCTTTAGCTTTAAACCGCGGCTTAATTTATGGTTTTTGCCAAAACGGCGGTACTGTTTATGAGCAAACAGAAGTCATTTCGATAGAAGAAAAGGCAGATGGTATTTATGTTCAAACAGCAAATGCTGTCGTAAAAGCTAAAAAGTCTGTAGTTTTGGCAGTTCACCATGCTTCTTTTAAACTTTTATCAGAGCAAAACAATACCACTATTCCCTTTTATACCTATGTTGCGACTACCGCTCCGCTAGAGCTTGATACAAAAGAGCTTCTGCCATTTGGGCATCCGGTTTATGACACTCAGTTCCAGATTGATTACTACCGCCCTGTGTTTAACAACCGTTTACTGTTTGGTGGGCAAGGCACTGGAACGTGTTGGGGTCCTGAGAAAACCTTAAATTATCTAGAACATCGAATTCATACGGTGTTCCCTCAAATTAAAAATCTAGAAATGGATTTTGTCTGGAGTGGAACGACTGATTTAACGGTAAATGGTGCAGTGGATAGCCGTAAGTTTGGCAATAAGTTCCCGATTTATGCTGTTCATGGCTGGAGTGGTCACGGCGTTGCACAGACAGTACGTATTGGTAAAGCCATCGCAAATGATTTTGTTGGGCAATCTAATGACTTTGAAATGTTATCTAAAATTGACCATCAAAATATTATGTTTGGCCGCACACTTGCACCCGTTGTCATTCCACTCGCAAAAAGTATGTATGGTATCGGCGCAATGATTAACCCCGGCAAAATGGTGTCTTTCTAATTTATAGAACCACTAATTTTCAGAAAAAGGATTCGTATAGCTTTGTACGGATCCTTTTTTATTTAACTGAGTAAAATCCTTTTCAAACTAGGTTATCCCTAACCAATCCATTACAATAGCGCCAGATTTATAATTCAGCGCATATATTTTGAGCAACTCATCTTCCCAATTAAAACGTGGACTTAAAAATCGTCACATCCAGTTAATCGCTATGGGGGGTGCTGTCGGGACAGGTTTATTTTTAGGTTCTGCACAAGTCATCCAGTCCGCTGGTCCTTCTATTATTTTAGGTTATGCCATCGTTGGTTTGGTCGCATTTTTAATTATGCGCCAAATGGGTGAAATGATCGTAGAAGAACCTGTGGTCGGCTCTTTTAGTTACTTTGCACAAAAATATTGGGGAAGATTCCCTGGTTTTTTATCGGGCTGGAACTACTGGGTGGTTTACATTCTGGTTGCAATGACAGAACTAACAGCGGTCGCTAAATATGTACATTACTGGTGGCCCCATATTCCCGCTTGGATATCAGCTTTATTTTTCTTTGTTCTGGTCACATGTTTGAACTTGGGCAATGTTAAATTTTATGGTGAATCTGAGTTTTGGTTAGCCATTATTAAAGTCGCAGCGGTCATTGCAATGATCGTGTTTGGCTTATATTTATTAGTCACCGCAGGTAGTGACTCTATCGCTAGCTTTTCAAACCTCTGGCAGCATGGCGGATTTTTCCCGCATGGCTTCTCGGGCCTGTTTTATATGCTCGCCTTCTTAATGTTTGCTTTTGGCGGTATTGAACTGATTGGGATGACTGCTGCTGAAGCTGAAAATCCAGAAAAAAGTATTCCACAAGCAATCAATCAAGTGATTTTCCGCATCTTGATTTTTTATGTGGCTTCGCTTGCCATCATTATGTCACTTATTCCGTGGAATCAGCTTGACCTTGGTGGTTTAGATAAAAGTCCATTTGTGATGATTTTTAGCCAGCTTGGCATTGGTTGGGCGGCTCATTTACTCAACTTTATTATTTTGACTGCTGCGCTTTCGGTTTATAACAGCGGCATGTATGCCAACAGCCGTATGTTATATGGGCTTGCAGTACAGGGCCATGCTCCAAAAGTTTTTGCACAAGTGAGCAAACAAGGTGTTCCTAAAGCTGCTGTTATCTTCTCTTCTATTCTGATTTTTGGGTGTGTATTACTTAACTATTTCGTACCAGAAGAAGCTTTAAGCTATCTCATGTACATGGCCGTAGCCGCTTTAGTTTTAAACTGGGCAATTATTAGCTTTACCCATTTGAAGTTTAAACGTGCGATGAAACTTGAAGGTAAAGCTGTCAAATTTCCTGCGCTATTTTCGCCTTTGAGTAACTATATTGTTTTAATTTTCATTGGCATGATTTTATACATCATGTGGACTCAAGGATTTGAAAAATCGGTGATTTTACTTCCGATCTGGATCACTTTCATGTTTGGGCTATATAAATTTTTAAGTTGGAAAAAAGCACTCTAATATTCAAAGAAGGCTTATTCAAACAGGATAAGCCTTTTATCATTTAACAGCTTGTCACCCTAAGTAACTTCAGAAAATCTATTCAAAAAACCATTCACATTCTATTCATCATTGTTGAATGGTTCTCTGCTAGGCACATTGATATGTAACCCTTAGTCATTCTAAACATTGGTATTTAATGGGATAATTATTAAAGTACAAGTGTTTACATGATCTATAAATATTTGCGCTCATGTTCAGCTAAAATCAAAGCAGACCAGTTTATTGTTGCAATCACTCAATAGGCAAAAGACACTTCATCGAAAGACAGGTTCTTTACCCACTTTACTGATTTAGCGCCGTCAACTGTGTCACTCAATGATGAAAGACAGGAAATTTTATGGAAAAAACTCTGCAATGTCCTAAGTGTGGTTCTACAGAAGTTGAAGCACGTGACCATGACAAATTACTTAGAACAACTGGCGGCGTTTTACTGACAGCTGCTGGCACAACGGCAGGTACTGTAGGTGGTGCGGCAACTGGCGCTTCTGTTGGAGCAGCCATTGGTACGATTGCTGGTCCTTTAGGTGTGATTGTTGGCGGAACTGTAGGAACTTTTGTCGGTGCAATTAGTGCAGGAATCACTGGCGGTGTGGTTGGTAATATTTTTGGTAAAAAAGCGGGTGTGATGATCGATAAGAACATTTTTCAGGACTATCGCTGCCTAAAATGCAAATACCGTTTTAAACAAAAGAAGTAGATCAAATTAAGTAGGAGAACTAGTTGCTCTAGCTCTCCTGCTTAACCAAAAAATTTATAAACCATCTGGAATAATAATTTTTTATATAGCGCTCATATCACTAATATATGAAGCAGCCTATTTTCAATAAATTAACACTTTATCTAAGAATTTAATTTACTTAGCTACAACACCATCTTGTTGATACTTCGGTGAACGTGGACCATATAGCAACCCCATACCCGGATTATAAGTCGTCGGGGTAAAAAGTTGAGTATTTACCATACTTGCTAATGGATAAGCCCGATCAGTAAAGCTGCCAGCAATCTGTTCAACTAAAGCACCGACAACCATTCCGATTAAACCAGCGTTGCCATCATTACTTGCTTGAACAAGTTTTTTCTCGCCTGTCCAAATCACATCTCCAGTTTTTAAATCAACAAGCTTTGCATCAGCACTTACTGTCGCGACACTTTGAATGACTTGATATTTAGAGCCATATTCTTTAATGCGAATATATAAAGCAGCATCTGCGCCAAAAATCTCTTGTAATTTCTGAGGTGAGATAGACTGAGCATCGCTGCCATTAGTAACACCATTCTCTTTAAACATATTGTCTACAACAGAGATTGGAAAAACGTAATAGCCAGCTTCTGCAACAGGCGCCACCACAGTAGGCCAATAACTATAAGTCGCTTTTACATCAGGTGAATCATTGACTGGCGGCAATACCAAAATCGATTTTGGCATATGCGCTTTATAAGCCGTAATATCTTTATTGGGCGGTGGAGTAACAGCACATCCCGTAAATGCAAGGCTAGAAATAACCAAACCAGCAATTAAAAATTTCTTAATCATGATTTTGTATTCCCACCATTAGCATTCATTTTTTGCAATAAACGATCCATTAAAACTGTAGACTCTGGATATACTTGACGTTCAAGCTGGAAATACTCGATTGCTTTTTGAGAATTATTTTCTTGTAAATATAATAATCCCAAATGAGCATATAAACCTGGTGGAACAGCTAAGCCCTTACCTTTAGTTTTTTCAATTTCAGCTTCTAATTTTGTGATTTGCGAACTAGGTGTAGCTTTTTCAGGTGCGTTATACATCAAATAGGTTTGATGAGTATAAGTTCCCCAATTATATAAAGGTTGAGGACCTGCGGCACAACCAACCAATCCCATAGCAAGAAAACTGCTTAAAAGAATTTTTTTCATCTAACACATATCCAAAATTATTGAACTGACCAACGGTTATTTTGAATATCTGTCACAAGATTATTAACTGCTTCACGAACAGCTAAATCGAGTACTTTGCCATTTAAAGTAGAATCATAAGAAGCTGTAGAACCAAAGCCTAATACTTCACGAGCACCTAATGCATATTCACCCGCACCCTGTACGGAATGCACAACTTCTGATGTTTTTACATCAACAATATTTAAATTAACTTTTGCATAAGCAACTTGCTCTTTACCGCGACCTAAAATACCAAATAATTGCTGATCACCTACTTCTTTGCGACCAAACTCAGATACGTCACCAGTAATAACATAACGAGCGCCTTTAATAGATTGGCTTGTATTGCTATAACCAACTTCTTGTTTAATCTCAGATAAGTTGTCGCGATTTAAAACTGTAAAATAACCAGTTTGCTGTAAATGTGTCTCAAGAATAGTTTTTGCTTGCCCACCTAGACGATCTACATTGTCAGAGAAAACACCTCTCATATAACTAGAGCGATTATCAAACTTACCAATAGAAACTGGAGCTTTTACTCCCGTATATTTAATTTGAGATGTAGCTACAGCCACTTGTGGGCTTTGGATCGTTCTTGAAGTTTCAGTAGTTGAACAGGCAATTAAACTGAAAGAACTTAACGTAGTAATGATTAATATTTTTTTCATGTTTACTCTATAATGGTTACAAAATATAAAGAATACATATTATATACAAAAAGACTGTCAAACAATCCAGCAATTTAACCATTGAGTAAAAAATGCTATTTTTATTTTAGAAATATTTAATTAATAAAAAACTCCTATTTTTATAGGAGCTTTTTGAATTTGGTTACAGTGCTATATGTGTGCAAGTAATCTTATAAAATATTATAAATATAATGATAAATCGAACAGCGATTATTGCTGGCCTTAGCTAAGCTTTTTAGTATCTTTTCTTAGCTCTGTTCTCACCACACCTACCCTAAAGTAATTAAAAAATAATCTAACAATCTTTCTCTTTCATCTGGCTTGTTTGGATCTAAAAGTTGAACCATCGCCCCATCAATCACAAACAAGAACATGTGGGCATCAGGTTTTGAAGCATTTACATCAGTTGCTAAAAGCAAATTATAGATTTCATTAATGAACCAGTTTCGATAGTCAATCACGACTTGATATGCCTTGGGATGTGTTTTTGAAATTTCAAAAATAGCTTTAAAAGGCAAATGGTAGAGCCCTTCTAAATCGGCATGTAAAAAGTAAATTTTGCGGAGCTTTTCAAGCATCGTTAATTCTTTTTGAACATGAATGATTGAAAGTACCTCATGTTTTAGTCCATTTTTTTGAAAGGTTAAACTCATTTGAATTAGCCTTTCTTTTGAGTGAAAGTAATTATAAAAAGTGGCTTTGGGAACTTTTGCTGACTCAATAATTCGGTCAACCCCGACATTATGAAAGCCATAGTTGTTAAACAGATATCGGGAAGTGTGAAGCACACTTAAAGCACGAAATGGGAGATCTGAATGTGGCATAGTTTTACCGTTATCAAAAATTCTTGTTGTATATAAATGAGATAAAAATGCCGCTGCCTTTTTGGGAGAAAAAAGGCATAGCAAAGCCGTAAAGACTGTGCTTGGCACATCTCAAGTTTTATTGTTGATTAAGTTTTAAGTGATAAAGAGTTAAAGTCCGAAAAGCCTAGTGACTTTCAAACTGCTTTAAATGTTTAAGTTGTATCGTTATAGCTTTTGGCAAAGGCTGCCAAGAAATAATGGATGTGCAAAGCCAACTCCTTTTTATTGGGAGTTCTGCCAAAACATTAAAATTATGGTGGCAGAACGAAAGGGGGTTCGCAGACTGGAAACAAAGGAACCAGCACACCCGAAGGTGTCCCCCTTCCGCCCTACCGTAGAGAAAAAGGGGGCGAACGAGTTCCCGACACACAACACAAGAGTTTTGCATATCGACTTTGTTTTCCCGGTCTGCGACAACCGACTGGCAATGTGGCCAGCAGGCAAAGGATAGTGCTCTACCCTTTTACAGTCAAGCACACAAAATGACATTTGTTTTAAAATAGATCATTAAAAAGTAAGGATAAATAATTAAAATTTATTGTTAAATTGGGATTTATAAAGTCACAGAAGTTAAGAACAGATTAGCGAGTTATAGGTTTTTCGATTTGGGTTTATCCGAGTATTTCGTATAGGGCTACTATGTTAATTGAAGAAAATTTATAATATTAATAATAATCTCTAAGGCTAAAAAATTTAATGCTAACGAACACTCATCAAGACTATATAAACAAGATAACTAAAATACTTGAAAATTTGGAAGAAAAAGGAGAAATAATGATTCTTTCACAATCTTCAGAAATAATATCAAAACTCATAATCCACTCAATTGCAGAAGAGACAATAGAAAAGAGATTAGAAAGTGATTTTATTATTGAATGTGACATTCCTTATTTACTAGAAACTATATCATCTCAGTTAAGCTCAATATTTAAAGAAGATAAAGAAAACTCAGATGCAATTGTGAATCAGTTTTATCATAATTTATTACGTAGATTGACTATGCAGCAAGTTGCAGAGCTTTTACACCATGAAGGAGCTTTTGAAATAGCCTTGCGATCATACTATTCCATAGAATTGGGGAATGAAGATTATTTAGACTTAAACTATGTTGATTGGCGAAAACAATATTATTGTCAACTAAAATAATAAGAGGCTTTATATAAAATAAAAGGTATTTTCTCCCGTTCCGCCGCAGAGGGAGACGAGTGGTATTGTTGTTTGCTTTTCATTCTATTCCCTTCAATTTATAAAAAATATATAATATTCTCAATAGTTTTCTAATTATCTATTACTTTCAATCAAGATCATTTAGTTTCAATAAAGAGAATAAAATGCAAGAACAAGCTTTACCCTCATCTCCTCAAGATTTGAATGAGGATCAAAATATTACGTCACCACCAATTTCTCAATCAGGAATTTATCATTTTAAGTTTTATGGTAAAGCCTCAGAATATTTTGGAATCTGGATCGTTAATATTCTTTTGACTATTATTACTTTAAGCTTATATGCACCGTGGGCTAAAGTTCGTCGCTTACGCTATTTCTATGGCAATACTGAATTTTTTGAACGCCGCTTTGATTTTACAGGCATTCCAACCAAGATTTTGATTGGACGTTTAATTGCATTAGGAATTTACGCCGTATTTGCAATTTCATCACAGTATTCAATGATTGCGACTGTGGTTGGACTAATTGCATTATATACAGCAGTACCTTGGCTAATTCGTGCTACTTTGCGTTTTACTGCAAGAAATAGTAAGTTCGGCAACGCACGCTTTTATTTTGGTGGAACGATAAAAGAATCTTATAAAGTCTTTCTTTTGAGTATATTGGTATATATTTTCACATTAGGAATCTTTACACCTGTAGCTATTTGGCTATATAAAAAATATTATCTTAACAACTTATATGCTGGACAATTAAATTTTAAATTAAACGCGAAATGGTCTGCATATATGGCAGCAGTTTATATCCCAGTTTTTATTGCAATTGGTATAATTGCTATTTTTTCAATAATTTACTTTGCTATGGCAGGAACAATTTCTGGGTTCTCACCGAACGTTGTAGTCTTCGGAATAGTTATGGTATATGCATTTATTGGATTATTTATTTATCCATTAATTGCTGCACGTCTTTTTATTACGACATGGAACAATACTACAGTTGGAAACAGTCAATTTAAAACAGACTGTAATCAATGGCGTTTTGCATGGATTGTAGCTTCAAACTGGATTGTAAAAATCTTAACCATAGGCTTAATGTCTGCTTGGGCTGCAGTTCGTATTCACAAATATCAGATTGAATCGATGAGTTTAATTTTATTAGATGATCCAGATCAAATGATGAATCTCGCTCAGCAAGAACAAAGTGCTTTGGCTGAAGAAATCAGTGATATTTTTGATATTGACATCTCTCTATAATAATCTGAGTTTAATAATTTATGTCCCAAGCAGTAGATATCATTTTCTATGATGGCATAGTGTCTAAACCTCACCGTGCTCAGATTTCAGCTCAATCTAAATCTGAAGTTCTCATTCGGTATGGTGAGCAATTAGAACAACAACGTCATTATCAATATACTGATATGAAATTGATTGGTGCGCTGGGACAGTTACACCCAGTGATTGAATTATCTGATGATGCACGGATTGAATTTCATAGTGCATTACCTGAATGGTTTAATTACACAACTAAAAAGGTTCAACATTCGATCTGGAAACTTGAACGCTCTCCGAGTCTTATTCTTTTTAGTGTAATTTTTGTGATTACTTTTGCGATCAGTCTAGTGAAATGGGGTGTTCCAGCCACATCCCATTATCTTGCTTTTCAATTACCAGAGAATACCTTAAAGAAACTAGGTGATGAAGCCGAGAATTATGTATTAAATAATTGGACTGCACCCAGCCAATTAGCACAAACTCAAAAAGACCAAATTACTAAACAATATTTGAATACTGTTGCTGAAAACAGACCAGCCAAATTAGTCTTCCGTAAAGGTAATCAATTAGGAGCAAATGCTGTAGCGCTACCCAATAATACGATCATCGTCACAGATGAACTGATCAAAATGGCACATACTAATCAGGAAATCTTAGGCGTATTAGCCCATGAACAAGGCCATTTGGTTTATCGCCATAGTTTACAACAAGGGTTAACTAGTTTAGGCCTAAGTGTATTATATATTGCAATGACAGGAGATAGTTCAGACTTATTTACCTCATTACCGGCTGCTATGATTGGTGCAAATTACTCACGTAAATTTGAGTCCGAAGCCGATCTATATGCTTTACAACTCATGGATAGGAAACATATCGAAGTCTCGCACTTCGCAAATTTCTTACAACGTTTAAGCGATACAACAGAAGAAGGTATCGATAAAAAAAATCAGTCCAACCCACCAACCTCTCAAGAAGAATCTTCAGCTAATAAACTATCTACAGCTGTTCTTGATACTTTATCCTCTCATCCTGCAACTGAAGAGCGTATTCGAATGGTTCATGATTTTGAGAAAAAACAACATGCTAAAGATTAAATAGTAGAAAATGAGGATTCATTCCCAAGACACTATTAAATATAAAGTTAAGCTGAAATCTAAATCTGCTTAACTCAATCCAAATTTCCATATGAGTTGCTAAATACTAAAACTTTTTTAAAGGCGCACAAAATAATTTATAGGCTCACAGGCTCTATCTAGAAAATTTATGGTCTTTAGGAAGTGGCGCATCACATGGTTGATCCGTCTTTACATTGACCATTTTCACAGGCCCATCGTTGTAGATTGTTACCTTGCAGCCTTTTACAACATATTCCTGTTGAATCCCACCGTACATTTCATCCTCAGAAACAGCAGATGCAACATCACACGCCTCGTCAGCACGGCATGCAGCCTCTTCTTCACCAACCTCTACAGCTTCTGCCCCAGCAGCTTCCATTGCGTCTACAGCACTCTCCTGTACTTCAGCATCTACAGCCTGTATCTTTGCTGCATATGTATTTGAAAGATTCATCATAAGAAAAATTGCAAGAAATAACTTACTACAGTGATTTATTAAATTCATGAACTATCCATATCTATTAATTTAAATTCAGCGTATACCGAGATCGATTTTACTTTGCAAGTTAGGAATGCAAAGGGGTTAGTATTATAAGGAGCTATTCTACCCATAATTATACATATAGCAGCAATAGTTGACCCGAAAAAATTCTTCAAACAATGACAAGATATTGACCATTATGAGGGCGCAATTAACTACAAAATATAAAATTAAGCTGCATCTAAATCTGCCCAACTCAATCCAAATTTTTATATGGTTTGCTAAGTACTAAAAAACATTCACATAAAAAAGCCCCTGCTTTTAACAGGGGCTTTTCGAATTTGGCGGGTGAGATCCTAATTCAAACTAAGTATTGATGACATGGCTTTGTGCAATTCACTGTCCGCCGACTCAATGTTGTTGCTTTGCCAAGCAATATAGCCATCTGGTCTGATCATTATGCAAGCATCTTCATCATTAGTCCAAGAGCGAGAAAGTTCTCCATAAGAGTCTTCAACCTCTCTTTTTGGACCTACCTGTATAACTTTAATATCCAAGTTAAGCTGGCTATTAATGTTCTCTACTGCAAACTTCCATTTGTCACCTTGTAACCAACAGAAAAGCGTAAACTTTCCATTTCCGATTAATTCTAAGGTTGATATTTTTTTATGATTTTTGACTAGCCATGTATGAGGGAGTTTATGACCAGGGGTAAATGAGGGATAATAATAAAGATCTTCATCTCTACTAGAATCTATTTTATTTTCAATATTGTACACTGCTCCAATAATTGCAGATGAATGATATCGTACATTCGTTTCTACTCCTAAAGCAGCAAATTCATAAGCTTTATATTCAATGGCAGATCTTAAATCACGGCGTTTAACAGCACCTTTTTCATTACCTTCGCTTAAGGCATTTATGCTTCCTTGCATCGTCTCTGTACTGTACTTTCCATCTAATTCTAAAGCAGAAAATATTGTAGAGAATTCTCTAACACTTTGATTTGCTCGTTTAACAATTCTCTCACCAACAGGTGCTCTTTCATCATTAAAACTGTCTAATAAACCACTACCCGCTTTGCCATTTAATACAAATGCTAATTTCCAACATAAGTTATAAGCGTCTTGTATAGATGAGTTTGAACCAAGTCCATTCGAAGGTGGATGACGATGGACAGCATCACCAATGCAGAAAACTCGACCTTTCGAATATTGCTCTGCATACATTTCATTTACTGTCCATAACGACTTACTACTTATGTTTATTTCAATGTCATTATCACCAATAAGCTGTTTACAAATTGCAATTGCCTCATCATCGTTGAGAGATGGTTCTTCTTTTTCAATGTCATACCCCCAAACAATCTGCCATTCATTCCAAGGTCTGACCATACGCAACAACCCCAACCCAATCCCGCCAATGTTTGCTCCGGGTTGTATAATCCACCAGAGGTAACCAGGTCGATGTGAAACGTATTTGGTTAAATCAGCTTTAAAAATAATACTGATACTGCCACTTTTCCCCATTTTACCTGCCATAGGTAAATCTAAATCTTTTACAACTTTGCTACTCGCCCCATCAGCTCCAATTAAATACTTACAACGGATTAAGTATGTTTGTTTAGTTAATCTATCTAAAACAGTGACTGTTACACCATCCTCGTCTTGTACATGAGATAAGTATTCCGTATCAAATCTTGGATGACTCCCTAGTGATGCTGCATTTGAAAGTAAAATAGGTTCAAATAGGTGTTGAGGAAGATCGCACTGTTCACAGGGACTCGCTTTAGTATATTCTGACATTCTTTCTGGATGATTCATTCCATAAGGAAAACGTCCAATTTCATCACCCGTTAAAGATGTGCAATAAACAACATCTCCCATAACTTCTTTTGGTGCTGCTTTTGCGATTACTTCATCTGAGATCCCCAAGTCTCGAACAATTTCCATAGTTCTCTGACTGATATAATGAGCACGTGGACTGTTTGCCAGCCATCTATATTTAGTTATTATGATATTTCTAATTCCATAACTACTTAACATAAGTGCAGCAGAAGAACCAGCTGGACCACTTCCAACAATTAAAACATCAGTTTCTAACATTTTTATCCTATTACTTACATATTCTTGGTAGCTAAATCGCTATTGCATAAAATTAATGAAATAACCATTTTAGATATAATATTGCTTCAAAAAACTCTTTTAGATCATGCAGGTAAAAACTTAACAACATTAAGTATTAAATAAGTCTATAAAAGTTATAAAGCAGATTTTTAATCAAGATTTCTTATATCAACATAGTTCAGTCTTTTAATAAATATGGCAAAGTTTTATGAGTTTGACTTAATTTAGTTAACATAATGTATTTCCTTCACTTGTTCGTTTAAAATTTTTAATGTAGTTAGACAAATATCTAAATATTGATTATCTGTAATTTTTTTAGGATAGGTATTAGCATCAATATTAATAATTACCCCATTCCACGTAAAAAGCTTTCTAAATGTATTTGATTTACATGCCACATCACTACTCAAAAAATCAGCTTTACGATTATAATATTGTGGTGAATACATAAAAACTCGAAACCCACCTTCCACCACAATATCACCTTCCCACTTTTTCCCTATTAGTTTATCTATATCTATAACTCTAATAGTAAAACCATTAGCACCATAATACTCTCTTGGTATTAACCAAAAACGACCACTACGCTTTATTAAAAAATATTTACGAGAGTCAAATTTTGGTAGTCGTGCGAAGTCTTCTTGTGTATAAGAGTCAAACTCTTCAGCTAACCTAATCCTTTCCCGTTCCATATTTGAATGAATAAGAGCATCTTGATCTTTCTCTGTTAAAGGAACACATTTATATACAAGCCATGCTATAAAAATAATTAAAAACAAAGCCCATACAAAACCTTTAGTTGGTGTGTAGTTTTTTATTTTCATTTTTCCACCTTTAATAAACTAAGAATTAATGCACCTAGATTTTGATGTGGGGTATTTTGAGGGGTAAAAGCATAAATAAAAAAAGCCCCTGCTATTAACAGGGGCTTTTCGAATTTGGCGGAAGCGGTGAGATTCGAACTCACGGAGGACTCACACCCTCGTCGGTTTTCAAGACCGGTGCATTAAACCGCTCTGCCACGCTTCCATGTGCGTAAGAATACAAAGCTTATTCATTTTATTCAAGAAAAATATCATCGCTTTGTGTTCAAGTGCATATTGTTTCATCAATTTTACAATCGAGCAGCTAATTCTGCTCCTTCTTTGATCGCACGCTTCGCATCTAGCTCTGCTGCGAGCTTTGCTCCACCAATAATATGGTAGTTCGCTATAGTCGACTCACCTTCTTTTGGCATCAAGTCTTTTACCGACTCTTGACCTGCACACACCACAATCGTATCGACACGTAAAAGCTGGTCTTGACCATTGTGTTCAATCCAAAGCCCTTCATCAGTGACCGCTTTATATTGCACACCACGGAGCATACGCACGCCATGCTTTTTAAGCTGTGCGCGATGTACCCAACCTGAAGTTTTACCAAGGCCAATACCTAGAGGTGTTGTCTTACGTTGCAGTAAATAAATCTGGCGAACAGGAAGTTCAACTACTGGTGGTTGCATACCACCTTCAGAAATATAGTTAGGATCTGGGTCTACGCCCCATTCACGTTGCCACTCGGCTAAAGGTTGAGGCTGGGGTTGATGTGGCGGTTTAAGTAAAAACTCTGACACATCAAAACCAATACCGCCCGCACCAATCACTGCAACTTTTTGCCCAACTTCTGCACCTTTTAAAACCTGAGCATAAGAAAGAACTTGTGGTGCATTGCTTCCTTCAATTTTTAATGCACGAGGGATTACACCTGTTGCAACAATGACTTCATCAAAACCTTCACGTTCAAGCTGCTCACGGTTCACGCGAGTATTTAAACGTACATCCACCCCGGTTTTTTCGAGTTGGACTTTAAAGTAGCGAATCGTTTCGTGAAACTCTTCTTTACCCGGCACTACCTTGGCAAAGTTAAACTGACCACCCACATCTGAAGTCGCTTCAAACAAAGTGACCGCATGACCACGGCTTGCTGCAACGGTTGCTGCCGACATTCCTGCCACTCCACCACCTACTACCGCAATACGTTTAGGCTGCTTGGTTTTTAAATAGACCAATTCAGTTTCATGACCTGCACGCGGGTTAACTAAACAAGACACGCGCTTATTTTTAAAAGCATGGTCTAAACACGCTTGGTTACAAGCAATACAGGTATTAATTTCATCAACGCGGTTAGTCGCTGTTTTGTTTACCCAAAAAGCATCGGCCAATAATGGACGTGCCATTTGAACCATATCTGCTTTGCCAGTTGCCAAAATCTCTTCGGCAGTTTCAGGCATGTTAATACGGTTTGAAGCAATAATCGGAATAGAAATATGCTGTTTTACATGTGCCGTGTAATCGACAAAAGCAGCTCGAGGCACAGACGTTACAATCGTCGGTACCCGTGCTTCATGCCAGCCAATGCCGGTATTTAATAAAGTCACACCTGCCTTTTCTAAAGCTTTTGCAACAGTAACTACTTCTTGCATAGTGTTACCATCATGCACAAGGTCGAGTAGAGACAAGCGGAAACAAATAATAAATTTCTCACCAACTTTGGCGCGAATCGCTTTAACAATCTCAACTGGAAAACGCATACGGTTTTCAATTTCACCGCCCCAACGGTCAGAACGTTGGTTCACGTGGCTACTTAAAAACTGGTTAATTAAATAACCTTCCGAGCCCATAATTTCGACACCGTCATAGCCTGCTTTTTTGGCAATGTCAGCACACTGAGCGTAATCTTCAATTGTGCTAAGAATATTTTTTTCAGAAAGCTGACGTGGTTTAAACGGCGAAATTGGAGATTTAATGGCTGTTGAAGACACAACAAACGGTTGGTAACCATATCTGCCCGCATGCAAGATTTGCATTAAGATTTTAGAGCCATGTTTATGAACAGCATGCGTTACCAGACGGTGCTGAGGAACATCAAATAGACTGTTCATGGTTCCGCCAGCAGGTGCTAACCACCCTTGACGGTTCGGTGAAATACCGCCTGTCACAATCAGACCAACCCCACCTTTGGCACGCTCTTCAAAATAAGCAGCCAGTTTTGGGTAATTATAGAAACGGTCTTCTAAGCCCGTATGCATGGATCCCATCACCACACGGTTTTTAATAGTGGTAAAGCCTAAATGTAATGGTTTTAATAGATTGGCGTAACTTGTCATGCTGCGTCCCAATAGTTTTTTGCAACTTGTTGCATAGTACTTTAATACTTTTTTAGTAATTTTGGATGACCCAGTAAAGAAATTTATCGGAGCTTATGGTCAATCCATCAAAACCACTCCTATTACTTTTATTTAATGACACTAAGGAAATCTGGCTCTTTTTCCCATTTATATAATAAGCACAGCATAATCACACCAAGAATAGTTCCAATTGGGAATGCAAAAAGTAAAAATACCGTTAAGAAAAGTGAAATATATCTAGAATTTTTTGAGCCATCTAAAACTCTTTTAGCAGCATATAGATGAAGCCCAATCACAACCGCTTTCCAATAGCTCCACCGAATAAATAAGTAGAGGTTGAGCCACTGATTGCCATATAATGGTAAATCATATAAATCACGTCGAGCGCGGTGATCGCAGCCACAACATAGTGTGCACGCGATAAGCCAAAATTTTTCTTCATATTTATCCTATTTTCTTTTAAGTCATTAAAAGTCTTTTCTTATTTGGAATAACAATACTTCATTCCCCCTTCCCATTCTATAAATACGCTTAGATTTTTTATGAAATTAAAACTTCAAATCAGAACAAGTGAATTAATGCTTTTTTTGCCAAAAAAAGCACCATGAATAGTGCTACAATAGCCGCCATTCAGAATTCTCGAGACCACCTATACGGGGTCTTTTTTATAAATGTTAGGATTAGCAATGACTGATAATGCAACTATCTTGCAGCATGTACCAGTAGGCAAAAAAGTTGGGATTGCCTTCTCCGGAGGCCTAGACACTTCAGCTGCTCTATTGTGGATGAAACAAAAAGGCGCAGAGCCTTATGCATACACTGCAAACTTAGGCCAGCCTGATGAAGATGACTACGATGCAATTCCAAAGAAAGCAGAACAATACGGCGCTGTAAAAGCTCGCTTAATTGACTGCCGCTTACAACTTGCGCTCGAAGGTATTGCTGCAATTCAGTGTGGTGCATTCCATATCAGTACAGGTGGTGTTCCTTATTTCAATACGACTCCATTAGGTCGTGCAGTAACAGGTACAATGTTAGTTACTGCAATGAAAGAAGATGACGTAAACATCTGGGGTGACGGTTCAACTTATAAAGGTAACGATATTGAACGTTTCTATCGTTATGGTTTGTTGACCAACCCGAATCTTAAAATTTACAAGCCTTGGTTAGATCAAAACTTCATCGATGAACTCGGTGGCCGTGCTGAAATGTCACAGTTCCTGATCGACAACGGTTTTGACTACAAAATGTCAAAAGAAAAAGCGTATTCAACTGACTCAAACATGTTGGGTGCAACTCACGAAGCAAAAGATCTTGAATACTTAAATGCTGGTATCAAAATCGTTGACCCAATTATGGGCGTTGCTTTCTGGAAAGATGAAGTTGAAATCAAACCAGAAGAAGTGACTATACGCTTTGAAGAAGGTGTGCCTGTTGCATTGAACGGTCAAACTTTTGACAATCCGGTTGAGCTTATTCTTGAAGCAAACCGTATTGGCGGTCGTCATGGTTTAGGTATGTCTGACCAAATCGAAAACCGTATTATCGAAGCAAAATCTCGCGGTATTTATGAAGCACCGGGTATGGCCCTTCTTCATATTGCTTACGAGCGTTTGGTTACTGGTATTCACAACGAAGATACGATCGAACAATACCGCATTAACGGTTTACGTTTAGGTCGTTTACTTTACCAAGGTCGTTGGTTCGACTCTCAAGCGCTTATGTTGCGTGAAACTGCACAGCGTTGGGTTGCTAAAGCTGTTACCGGTGAAGTTACTCTTGAACTTCGTCGTGGTAATGACTACACCATCATGAACACTGAATCTCCAAACTTAACGTACGAAGCTGAACGTTTAACAATGGAAAAAGGCGATTCAATGTTCTCGCCTATGGACCGTATTGGTCAGTTGACTATGCGTAACCTCGACATTACCGATACACGTGCAAAACTTGGTATCTATACAGATGCTGGTTTACTTTCAATCGGTCAAGGTTCTGCTATTCCTCAATTAGACAGTAAGAAAAAATAATTTTCTTATAGCGTCAAAAAAGGCCACCTATTAAGGTGGCCTTTTTATTTTTTAAAATTCATTCAGGCAATTTCGGCGACTTGTAAAGGTTGATAATAAATCTGGTTACGTCCAAGCTGCTTAGCCCGATATAAAGCTTGATCGGCAGCATGAATTAAATTTTCTTGAGTTACTCTTAAGCCTTCTGTGTAAACAGTAAAACCTAGACTAATGGTCACATGCTGAGAAACTAATGATGCCGCATGAGGAATCGCTTGACGCTCTATAGCTTTATAAATATTGGCAGCCACCGCATATGCACCTTGAGCCGGTGTTTTTGGCAAAAGAACCACAAACTCCTCTCCGCCATAACGGGCAACAAAATCAACATGACGAATAGAATTTTTAATTGCAGAGGCAATAGACGAGATGACCTTGTCTCCCATCTGGTGTCCATAACAATCGTTATAGTTTTTAAAAAAATCGATATCGATAAATAAAACAGCTAATGGACGTTGTTCTTGCTTAGCCCGATAGTAAAAAAAGTCAAACATCTCATCGAAAGTACGTCGATTAGAAATTTTAGTGAGCGCATCCTGCTGACTTAAATGAAGCAACTCAGATGCCTCAATACGTAAAATCTGTTCGTTAAGCTCAGCAAGCTGATTATTTAAAAAAAGGCTTCTTTCTCTAGACGTGAGCATCGTGCTAATTGAAAAACCTAAAATACAGCTCCCAAATAGTGCTCTTCCCAAAGCAATATAGTCACAATTTGCTTGCAATAAAATCAATAGGGAAAAAACACAAATGGCTGCGATCAAACCGACATAAAGCATATGCAAAGGCTTTATACCGCTCAAGATAAAGCCGAGCATATATAAAAAAGAAAGTAGCAACATCGACTGATTTTTAAGAGCGATATTTCCTACACTCAGCAGCAACATTGCATTGACAATAATGGTAAAAAATACAATCCCGCACGCAGCAATATAAAAATATTCGGAGAGTTTCTTAAACTTGGCAAAAACCCAAAATAACAGTAGCGCACCTGCAATATTAATTGCACTTAATATGCAGTAAATAAAATCCCAAGTTATATAAGGTACACCTATCACCAAATAGTCTGTAGGTAGCGCTAGCAAAATAAAAATAAGATAGGTTAGAACACCACTTGCTAAAAATTTTGAGATATTTTGTTTTGTTCGCTCAAGATTTAAGCACCAGAATTTTTTTTCTAATTGATGAGGCAAAGGTGTATTGGCATAACGATGGGTATGTAAAGTTACCAGATATTCTATTTCTTCTTTTGCTTTGAGTAATTCATGTACATTTCCCCTATTTACCA
>Ga0207655_1001518_pt1 | contig 21148 bp, 22 predicted proteins | sample KBSM44metaG_FD_184398 | JGI IMG/M metagenome (GOLD analysis project Ga0207655, IMG submission 184398) | Miscanthus rhizosphere microbial communities from Kellogg Biological Station, Michigan, USA - KBS M4-4 metaG (SPAdes) (version 2) | ecosystem: Host-associated > Plants > Roots > Rhizosphere >... | reverse complement strand
GGGGCCAGGCTCTGGCAGCCCTGGAGCAGGGCGAAGGCAAGCAGCAATGCGTATGGTTTGTTCATAGAAAGGCTTATAGGAGGACTCACCGGCGGTCGGAGCATGATGACACAAGCGCGGGGGCAAACCCACCTGCGAAGGTCGTGGTTTACAGCCTGGGTGGTGCAGGTGTGGGACAACAGGCTAAGGCATGGGTTCGTTGCAGTGCGGCTCGGGCTCAGAATGCCTGTTCCGCGAGAGGGTATGGGGATGTTCGCCTCTTTTGCACTTTGAACTAGCCTCGTTCGAGGTATCTTGTGACGCATTCGAAGATGATTAATGATGACACTGAGAGCATGAGGTGGTACCAGAAAAAGAGGATCAGGCGCTTGGTTCTCTGGGGGAAATTTTTTATGTCAGAGATATCTGCCAGATTACGGCGCAGGTAAAAATTCGGGGTCGACAGCATTCCTGCTATCATGCAAAGTCTCATCGTTTTGCCGAAAACGCCTGCCGTAGAGTACGCTGAGCGGTTTCCTTGTACGAATTTGCAATTTGTCAAAAGCGTCTCGAAGCTTTCAACGTGCCGATATGCGATATAGGTCAGTGCGGAAACACTGAAAAGCAGCGAGATCAGAACAAGAAAAGAGATGATTATCCATAAAGTGCTTGTCATTCACCTGAGACCTCGTACAAAAGTTCTCCGAGCCTTGCTCCCTGTGTTTTGCCGACATCACCTACTAGCATGCCTCCAGTCGCCCCCCCAATGACTGCACACGCGAGTGTGCCGAGGCCTCTTGTAGGAACACCAATCGCTATACAAAGTTGCTCAATAGCATAGCTACCCAGATACGCGCCACCCGCGGCTCCTCCTAGACTTCCGGCTAATGAAGCGCCTTCAATATATGCTGCTTTCCTGCAAGCGTCTTGCCGCCCTAATGTGCATGCCTTCTGAATATCTAATCCAATAGACGCAACCTCTAGCGATATGCCTAAATAGGTACCTTTTTTTATCAGGTTGGCAGCCTTGCCCACTCCGGCAACCTTATCCGCATACCCTGCAATTTCTCCTGTATGCAAATAGCTTTTCGTGGAGATGCCAAGGGTTCTTCTAATCGATCCTTGGTTTCGCAGGCTCGTACCGAACGCGGCCATTTTGCTCAACTGCTCATCCAGCCTCCCAAATAGCGCCGCTCGCTTGGCATAGAACTGATCGCGCGCTTTGAACGTCCCAGAACTCATGTGCTCCTGATACAGTTTCTCAATTTCCAGCAACGTGTCTTGAGTGGCCTTCAGGTATCTGCTCCACCCATCGCTGACCACGCCTGCACCCATGGATGCATGGGCGAGCAGGCTCTTCAGCAACTCGAAGTTCTCAAGAAAGAACTCGTCGGCACCTTGCCCGCTGCGCATTAGCCCCATGTGCGTAGCGGCAGCCTTTGCCATCAGATACGCCTCCTGGCTAGTACACGAAGGCGTGGACCAGTCACCGACAATGACCAGTTCGCCGCTTCTGACCACACTGTTGTATATGTGTGAGTTCAGTACATCGAACTTGCTGGCCGAGTGGCCGCTCAGGGCAAGGCCGGCCTTGAGTGTGTGGTAGTTCTGCATTTTGGGGTTGATGAACGCGCGAGCTTCGGTCATGGCAATTTCCTCACGCGTATTTCTTGTTGCCGATCCGGTCCCAACCGCCGGCAATATTGCCGCCGCCCGAACCGTCGATACGCTTCTGTAAGGTGTAGGTGGTCTTGATCCTTCCGTAATCGAGGCGAACCACCTCGATCGGCACGCCATCGGCAGCACTCTGTGTGTAGTCTGCAATGATTACTTCTTCGAGAATAATATCGTAATACTTGAGCTTGTCGCCGCCCGCGCGGCACAGTGCGAGTTTGACCTCCTTGAGATGCTGCCCTGCGCAGCTGGCCTCCATGAGCTTGCAACTGGCGCTGTCGAGAAACTTGGTAAAAGTGAAGTGGCTCACCTCGGCGCGCCCCGAAGTGGCGGCCCCTGCCGAGCTGGCAGTGGCGGAAGTGCTTTGGCTTACACCGAAGTCATAACCGGTGACTTCAATCCATTTGCTGTGCTTTTCATCCAGAGCTTCGCCCGCGATGTCGTCGATTTTTATATAAGCGTCAAATGCCATGCTTATCTCTCCTTGGCAATCATTTTCAGGGGTGATGCTGATGGGGAACTTGACCCGGTCAGTGATTGGCAAGGCTAGGCACGGATATTGGGCAAGGCAATAGAGGGGGGCTGACTTTAGGAAATGGACTACAAGGTTGTGGATAACTTTGCCAAGGGTGTATCGCTAAGTTTAATTAATAGGTGTTTTTTGTAGGAAATTTGTCACATTACCAGCGCGCAGGTCGAGGAGCGCGGCGCGGGGGGGGGACCGGAGATAATCGCTTTGCCTGCCCTGGCCTCTTCGCGGGCAAGCCCGCTCCTACAGGATTCGTGCTTGCATCGGCTGCGGCGCTCTGCCGAGAGGGCTGTGGACAGAGCTGCCTTGGGGCCCGGTCGGCCAGGGCTATCACGACAATAGCGAACGGTGGTTGTCCTAAAACCTGCGAAAGAGGACAATTATCGGCTTCCCGTCACAACCAGCGACCTTGCATGGCCTTTCTTGCACTTGGTATCAACCATAAGACTGCCTCGGTAGACGTACGCGAGCGCGTGGCGTTTACCCCAGAGCAGCTGGTAGACGCCCTGCAGCAGCTCTGCCGACTGACATCCAGCCGCGAAGCGGCGATCCTGTCGACCTGCAACCGCAGCGAGCTTTATATAGAGCAGGACCACCTGTCCGCCGACGCCGTGCTGCAATGGCTGGCCGACTATCACCGCCTCAGCCTCGACGAGCTGCGTGCCAGTGCCTACGTGCACGAAGAGCACGATGCCGTGAAGCACATGATGCGCGTGGCCTCGGGGCTGGACTCGCTGGTACTCGGCGAACCACAGATCCTCGGCCAGATGAAGTCCGCCTACGCCGTGGCCCGCGAAGCCGGTACCGTCGGGCCGTTGCTCGGTCGCCTGTTCCAGGCCACCTTCAGTGCCGCCAAGCAGGTGCGTACCGACACCGCCATCGGCGAAAACCCGGTGTCGGTGGCGTTTGCCGCGGTCAGCCTGGCCAAGCAGATCTTCGCCGACCTGGGCCGTAGCCAGGCCTTGCTGATCGGCGCCGGCGAAACCATCACCCTGGTCGCCCGCCACTTGCACGAGCAGGGCGTACGCCGAATCGTGGTGGCCAACCGTACCCTGGAGCGAGCCAGCATCCTGGCCGAACAGTTCGGCGCGCATGCGGTGCTGCTGGCAGACATCCCCCAGGAACTGGCCAACAGCGACATCGTCATCAGCTCCACCGCCAGCCAGCTGCCGATCCTGGGCAAGGGCGCGGTCGAAAGCGCACTGAAACAGCGCCGGCACAAGCCCATCTTCATGGTCGACATCGCCGTACCACGCGACATCGAAACCGAAGTAGGCGAGTTGGACGATGTCTACCTGTACACCGTCGACGACCTGCACGACGTGGTGGCGGAAAACCTCAAGAGCCGCCAGGGCGCAGCCCAGGCCGCCGAAGAGCTGGTTACCGTGGGGGCAGAGGACTTCATGCTGCGCCTGCGTGAACTGGCGGCGGTGGATGTACTCAAGGCCTACCGCCAGCAAAGCGAGCGCCTTCGCGACGAAGAACTGCAAAAGGCCCAGCGCCTGCTGGCCAACGGCGGCAACCCCGAAGACGTGCTGGCCCAATTGGCCCGGGGCCTGACCAACAAACTCCTGCATGCCCCCAGCGTGCAGTTGAAAAAGCTCTCGGCCGAGGGGCGCGTCGATGCGCTGGCCATGGCCCAGGAACTCTTTGCCCTCAACGAGGGCTCGACGGACAAATCCCCGCAATGAAAGCGTCGCTGCTGAACAAACTGGATATTCTCCAGGACCGCTTCGAAGAACTCACCGCACTGCTCGGTGATGCCGAGGTCATTTCCGACCAGACGCGCTTTCGCGCGTATTCCCGCGAATACGCCGAAGTCGAGCCGGTCTACGCTGCTTATAAAGAGTGGTGCAAAGTCCAGGGCGACCTTGAGGGTGCCCAGGCGCTGCTCAAGGACAGTGACCCGGACCTGCGTGAAATGGCCGTGGAAGAAGTGCGTGAAGCCAAGGAACAACTGCTGACGCTGGAGTCGCAGCTGCAGCGTATGCTGCTGCCCAAGGACCCCAACGACGGCCGCAACGTGTTCCTCGAAATCCGCGCCGGTACCGGTGGCGACGAGGCGGCAATCTTCTCCGGCGACCTGTTCCGCATGTATTCGCGCTACGCCGAGAAACGCGGCTGGCGGCTGGAGATCTTGTCCGAAAACGAAGGCGAGCACGGCGGCTACAAGGAAATCATCGCCCGCGTCGAGGGTGAGAACGTCTACGGCAAACTCAAGTTCGAGTCCGGCGCACACCGCGTCCAGCGTGTGCCCGAGACTGAATCCCAAGGCCGTGTCCATACCTCCGCGTGCACGGTCGCGGTGCTGCCCGAGCCGGACGAGCAGGCAGCCATCGAAATCAACCCGGCCGACCTGCGCGTGGACACTTACCGTGCCTCCGGTGCCGGCGGCCAGCACGTCAACAAGACCGACTCGGCGATCCGTATCACCCACTTGCCCACCGGTATCGTGGTCGAGTGCCAGGAAGAGCGCTCGCAGCACAAGAACCGCGCCCGCGCCATGTCCTGGCTGTCGGCCAAGCTGAACGACATGCAGACCAGCGCCGCGCAGAACGCTATTGCCAGTGAGCGCAAGCTACTGGTGGGCTCCGGTGACCGTTCCGAACGCATCCGCACCTACAATTATCCACAGGGCAGGGTGACCGATCACCGCATCAACCTGACCTTGTATTCCCTGGACGACATCCTCAGCGGTGGCGTAGAGGCGGTGATCGAACCGCTGCTGGCCGAATATCAGGCCGATCAACTGGCCGCCCTGGGGGACTGATGACTATCATCGCCAGCCTGCTGCGCAACGCGCAGTTGCCCGAATCGCCTTCTGAGCGGTTGGATGCCGAACTGCTGCTGGCTGCTGCCATCGGCAAGTCGCGCAGTTACCTGCACACCTGGCCTGAGCGTATCGTCAGCAGTGAGGATGCCGAGACCTATGCCGGCTACCTGCAGCGCCGTCGTGGCGGTGAGCCTGTGGCCTATATCCTTGGGCAGCAGGGCTTCTGGAAGATCGACCTGGAAGTGGCGCCGCATACCCTTATCCCGCGGCCCGATACCGAGCTGCTGGTCGAGACGGCCCTTGAACTGCAACCCGCTGCGCCAGCCAAGGTGCTGGACCTGGGGACCGGTACCGGTGCCATCGCGCTGGCGCTGGCCAGCGACCGCCCGGCCTGGCAGGTCACGGCGGTGGACCGGGTGGAGGAGGCTGCGGCCCTGGCCGAGCGCAACCGCCAGCGCCTGGGGCTGGACAATGCCCAGGTGCGGGTAAGCCATTGGCTCGACAGCCTGGCCGGCGAGCGTTTTGACCTGATTGTCAGCAACCCGCCCTACATCGCTGCCGAAGACCCGCACCTGGTTGCCGGGGATGTGCGCTTCGAGCCCAGCAGCGCGCTGGTGGCCGGTGCCGATGGCCTGGACGACTTGCGCGTGATCGCCGCGCAAGCCCCCGCGCACCTTTTGCCGGGTGGCTGGCTGCTGCTGGAGCACGGCTACGATCAGGCCGCTGCAGTACGTGCCTTGCTGGCTGAACAAGGCTTTGTCGAGGTGGCCAGCCGCACGGACCTGGGCGGCCATGAACGCATTACCTTGGGGCGCTTGCCATGCTGACTGATCAGGAATTGCTGCGTTATAGCCGCCAGGTATTGCTGGCTCAGATCGACATCGACGGCCAGCTGCGGCTTAAGAAGAGCAAGGCGCTGATCGTAGGGCTCGGTGGCCTGGGCTCCCCGGTTGCCCTGTACCTGGCCGCCGCGGGGGTGGGGGAGCTGCACCTGGCGGACTTCGACACCGTCGACCTGACCAACCTGCAGCGTCAGGTGATCCATGACAGTGCCAGCGTCGGCATGACCAAGGTCGATTCGGCCTTGCAGCGCCTGCAGGCGATCAACCCGGAAATCGCCCTGGTCGCTCACCGTCAGGCCCTGGACGAGGATTCGCTTGCGGCCGCCGTGGCGGCGGTCGACCTGGTGCTGGACTGCTCCGACAACTTCTCTACCCGTGAGGCGGTCAATGCGGCCTGTGTCGCCGCCGGCAAGCCGTTGGTCAGCGGGGCGGCAATCCGCCTGGAAGGGCAACTGTCGGTGTTCGACCCACGCCGTGACTACAGCCCTTGCTACCACTGCTTGTACGGGCACGGCAGCGAAGCCGAACTGACCTGCAGCGAAGCCGGTGTCATCGGCCCGCTGGTGGGGCTGGTGGGTAGCCTGCAGGCGTTGGAGGCCATGAAGCTGCTGGCCGGCTTCGGCGAGCCGCTGGTCGGCCGCCTGCTGTTGATCGATGCACTCGGCACCCGTATCCGCGAGCTGCGCGTCAAGCGCGATCCGGCTTGTGCTGTCTGTGGCAAGCGCGATGGCTGAGCGCTCGGCGCCGGTCGGCGTGATGGACTCGGGGGTCGGCGGCTTGTCGGTGCTCGCCGAGATCCAGCGCCTGCTGCCCAACGAGACGCTGCTGTATGTGGCCGATTGCGGCCATGTGCCTTACGGCGAGAAGTCGCCGGATTATATCCGCCAGCGCTGCCGACACATTGCCGGGTTCTTCCATGAGCAAGGCGCCAAGGCCATGGTGCTGGCCTGCAATACCGCCACCGTGGCGGCGGTAGCAGACCTGCGCGAGTTGTACCCAACCTGGCCTTTGGTGGGCATGGAACCGGCCGTGAAGCCTGCTGCGGCTGCTACCCGTTCGGGCGTGGTCGGTGTACTGGCAACCACTGGTACCTTGCAGAGTGCCAAGTTCGCAGCCTTGCTCGACCGCTTCGCCAATGATGTGCAGGTGATTACCCAGCCTTGCCCGGGGCTGGTCGAATTGATCGAGACCGGTGACCTGACCAGCCCGGTGTTGCGCCAGATGCTGTGGGGGTACGTGCAGCCACTGCTGGCTGCAGGTTGCGATACGCTGATCCTCGGCTGCACCCATTACCCTTTCCTTCGCCCGTTGCTGGCCGGCATGGTGCCGGCGGATGTGGCTGTCATCGATACGGGCGCTGCCGTAGCACGCCAACTGCAGCGGCTGCTGGGGGCAAATGATCTGCTGGCCGAAGGCCCGGCCGGCGATACCCGCTTCTGGACCAGCGCTGATCCAGAAATCCTAAGAAAAATCCTACCTGTGCTGTGGCATAAGTGCGGCGATGTGCAAAGCTTTGCGTTGTGAAAAAAACGTGAAAAACAGCTGAACTATCGTTCCACTGCCGCTTTCTACCGCTTTGCCTGACATGAGGCGGACTAATAACAGCATCAGGAAGAAGGATGTTTCTCATGAAGAAACTGCTGGGCTTGGCGGCGGCTGCCGCTTTTACCTTGGGGCAAGTGGTATCGGCGCAAGCAGCCGATGTGTCGTTCTCGGTGGGGCAGACCGGTGACTCGACCATGGTCTACCGTCTGGGGCTGCAATCGAATTGGGATGCCAGCTGGTGGCAGACCAGTGTCGGCCGCCTGACCGGCTACTGGGATGGGGCCTACACCTACTGGGATGGCGACAAAACCGCGAGCAACCATAGCCTGTCGTTCGCGCCAGTGTTCGTCTACGAATTTGCCGGGGAGTCGGTGAAACCCTATATCGAAGCGGGGATCGGCGTGGCGGCGTTCTCCAGCACCGAGCTGGAAAGCAATGAGCTAGGCTCGGCCTTCCAGTTCGAGGACCGCATTGGTTTTGGTCTGCGCTTTGCCGGCGGGCATGAGATCGGAGTGCGGGCGATTCACTATTCCAACGCGGGAATCAAGCAGCCCAACGATGGCGTAGAGAGCTACAGCCTGCATTACCGCATGGCGCTTTGAATTCGCCTGCACCGGCCCTTTCGCGGGCTTACCCGCGAAGAGGCCGGTTTGAGGCCTTATCGCGTCAAAGGCCACAGGCTACTGATGTCCAGCGTCTCCAGTACCAGTTCTGGTTCTTGCTGCGGCAACCGTCGCAGCAACTCCTCAGCGACACTCTGTGCCGTCCACTCCTCCGGTATCGCCTGTGCCGACGTCACCGGCACCTTGAGCGACTGTGGCGCCACGATGGTCAACGCTATCCCTTGGTCCATCAGGGCCTTGCGCTGCTCGCGCAGCCACTGCGGTGTGTTGTTCCACCCTGCGGTCGTTTGGGTGGGCGCATACAGCTGCAATGCCGAATAACGGTTGAACACCGCCATCACTTGCGCTGAGACGCCCTTCGCCAGCAAAGGCAATGCCTGTGTGAGGCAATGCTCGCCCGCTAGTTGGTTGCTGGTGACGATGGCCTCTATCAGTTCGCTATCGGCCAAATTGTCTGCAAGGTAATCGCAGGTACCGGCGTTGATGATCAACCCATCCAGCGAACACCACGCATTGCATATTTGTTGGCAGGCCGCTACTGCTTGTCCTTCGGCATGCAACTGCCAGGGCAGGCGCAAAAAGTGCCGACCATGCTGTGCTGCCAAAGCATTCAACTCATCGCTTTCCTTTGCGCTGGCGGCAACGCGATGCCCTTGTTCGAGCAAACGTTCCACCAAAGCCAGACCAAGTCCGTTGCTGGCGCCTGTAACCCAAAAACTTCGTGAGTTAGCCAAGACGTTGTCCTCTAATCCTGCCGACGTGGTAGGCCTTTGAAGGCTTCCAGTGCACGCTGGCGACTGCTGCCGAGATTGACCATTGGACGGTGATACGAATTATTAGCAAAAAGATCATCAGATTTCATCGGCTCATGGATAGTTTTCTCATCCATGTCGCGTAATTCGGGCAGCCAGTGCCGGATGAAGCGCCCCTGTGGGTCGAAACGCTGAGACTGAGAAACTGGGTTGAAAATGCGGAAATAAGGCACAGCGTCGGTGCCGGTGGACGCGCTCCACTGCCAGCCGCCGTTGTTGGCGGCCAGGTCGCCGTCTATCAGGTGGCGCATGAAGTGTCGCTCGCCCTTGCGCCAGTCGATCAGCAGGTTCTTGCTGAGGAACATGGCCACGACCATGCGCAGGCGGTTGTGCATCCATCCGGTGTGCAGCAGTTGGCGCATGGCCGCATCGATGATCGGGAACCCGGTGCGGCCCTGTTTCCAGGCTTCCAGGTCCGCCGGGGCGTCACGCCAGGGCAGGGCTTCGGTATGGGCGCGAAAGGCGCGGTGGCGCGAGACCTGTGGGTAACCGTTCAGGATGTGCTTGTAGAACTCGCGCCAGAGCAGCTCGTTGATCCAGGTCTGCACGCCCGTACTGCCGCTGTCGAACTCGCCCCGGTTGCTGGCCAGTGCGCCGTGCAGGCATTGGCGCGGCGAGATCACGCCAGCGGCCAGGTAGGTGGAGAGTTGGCTGGTGCCGGGCTTGGCAGGCAGGTCACGCAATTGTTGGTAGTCGTCGATGGTTTCGTCCAGAAAGCGGGACAGGCGCGCCTGCGCTTCGGCCTCACCCGCCGGCCAATGCTCACGCAAGGCGCGCGTGGGGGTTTCAAAACCGTCTACGTGTTGTGGAATCGGGTCACTTTGGATTTGCAGCGGTGCCTGACGCTCCACCCGGCGGGCCAGGGCAGGCAGGCTGCGGTGCAGGTGTTCCAGGCAGGTCTTCTTGAACTGGCTGAAGACCTGGAAGTAGTCGCCGCTGCGGGTAAGGATGGTGCCAGGGCGGAACAACAGCTGGTCGAGGTGGCTGCAGGCCTGGATGGACGACTTCTCCAGCAGCGCGCGGGTCGCATCGTCGCGTTGCTGTTCGTTGATGCCGTACTCTTCGTTCCAGTGCACGCTTTGCACCTGGTGTTGGCGGCATACATCGAGCACCGCCTGGGGGGCCTGGTCCCAGGTGTCGATCTTGCGGATCAGCAGGGGGATATTCAGGCCTTCGAGCGATTGGCGCAGGGCGCGCAAGTTGCGCAGCCAGAAGTCGACCTTGCAGGCGGCGTCGTCATGGGCTTGCCATTGCCCTGGGCTGACCAGCCACAGGGCGATGGTCGGCCCGCGCTCGGTGGCGGCGCTGAGTGCAGTGTTGTCATCGATGCGCAGGTCGCTGCGCAGCCAGGTCAGGTGCATGGGGTATTCATCTCTACAGGCTGACGGTCATGGGCTTGAAGCAAGCGCAATGCCGCCTGCGGGGTATCGAACAGAAAAACATCGGGCAGCGCGCAAGCCTGCAAGCGGGCTTCGTGCAGGGGCAGCGTAGCGCCGCCCAGCAGCGTGATACCGGGCATGCCTTGCAGGGTGCGTAGCAGCGCCTTGTCATCGATGCGTGGGCCCAGATGCAGCAGCACGGCCCGTGGTTTGAGCGCATTGACCGCGTGGTGCAGTTGCGGGCCGGCGACTGGGTGCTCGAACACTTCGACCGGCACGCCGTTGCTGGTGAACAGCCAGGCGCACAACCACAGGCCTGGGCTGAAGGCCCGCTCGCAGTCCTCCACCAGCAATACGGCGGGGCCTTGCAGCAATTGGTTGTCGTGGTAAATGCGGGCGCCGAGCTTGCTGCGCAGCCAACTGTGGAAAAACACTTGCTCAAGCCGCGCATTGAAGTAGTTGCGCCACCGCAGGTCGAGCAGATCGAGCAGTGGCAGCAGCAATTGCTCGCACAGGGTGACGGCCGGGTACAGGGCCATGGCCTGGTTGAGCTGTTGGTCCAGCGTGCGCTGCGACAGGTTGGCGATGGCCTCGATCAATTGGAACTGCCTGGCCTGCCAGTCGCCTTTGGGTGGCGTGCTGGAGGGTTTGTCGAGCAGCTCGCGTACTTGACCGACCGATGCGCCTCGCTGCAACCAGCCAAGGATCGCCTCGACCCGCTCGAGCTGTTCCAAGGGGTACAGGCGATGCCCCTTGGCGGTGCGCTGGGGTTTGAGCAGGCCATACCGGCGTTCCCAGGCGCGCAAGGTGACCGGATTGACGCCGGTACGGCGGGCCAGTTCACCGATGGGCAGCAAGGTTTCAGACTGCATTGCGCAAGCCCAGGCTTTCAGGGTGCGGTTGCAGGTAGGCCTGCTGCTGCAGGTACGGGTCAGGGTGCTTGCGCAGATGGTGCTTGAGCAGGGTCAGGGGCACTACCAGCGGCACGACGCCCTGTTGGTACTGGCCGATGACCGTCTGCAACTCGGCCTTGTCCTGCTGCGTCAGGGCATCCTTGAAGTAACCGCTCAGGTGCTGCAGCACGTTGCAGTGGGTGCCGCGGCTGGCGCAGCGGCGCAGGGCCTGCATCAGTTGGCTGAAATAGCGCGGGCCGAAGCTGAGCGGGTCGTCATCCTTGCTCATGCTGCCAAGCAGGCGGCCGAGGGTGCGATAGGCCTGCGGGTTGTTGGCCATCAGCAAATACTTGTAGCGCGAGTGAAAGCGCACCAGGGCGCCACGGCTCAGCCCTTCGGCCAGCAGGCGCTGCCAGTCGGCGTAGGCGTATACGCGGCTGATGAAGTTCTCGCGCAGCACGGGGTCATGCAGGCGGCCTTCTTCTTCAACGGGCAGGTCCGGGCGCAGAGCGCAGAAAGCGTGGGCATAGACGCCACGCCCGCCATGCAAGGCTGGGTGGCCGTTGGCCTGGTAAACCTTGACCCGTTCCAGGCCGCAAGAAGGTGACTTCTGCATGAAAATGTAGCCGCAGATGTCGTCGAGCTCAGCCGCCATTTGTTCGCCATAGGTGCGCAGCGGGCCGGTCAGGTCCATGCCAGGGTCGCGGGTGCCGACCACTTCGGGTTGTTCGGGGTTGCCTACCAGGCGAATGGGGTCACGCGGAATGCCCAGGCCGATTGCCACTTCCGGGCACACGGGCAGCCATTCGAAGTGTTGTTCCAGCTGTGTACGGCAAAGATCGGAGGCCTTGTGGCCGCCGTTGTAGCGCACGCTGTGCCCAGTCAGGCAGGCACTGATGGCGATACGCGGCTTGCTGCAGGCGAAAGAGTCGAGCATGGCTGCCTCCGAAAAAACCTGTACATTACTAAAAACTTGTACAGGTTTATTCCAGCACAGCCCAGCCGTTATGCAAACCAGTATTTTTGTATAGCGCTACATCACTCAAGGTGTTCGAGCAAACGTCGCGCGGCTTCCTGGCCACTGAGCCACGCGCCTTCGACACGCCCGGAAAGGCACCAGTCACCGCAGGCGTACAAGCCCTGATCGGCATCGGCCAATGCGCCCCATTCATGGTTGCTGCTGGGGCGGGCGTAGAGCCAGCGGTGCGCCAGAGCGAAGGTGGGCGCCGGTACCACGCAGCCGACCAGTTCGGCGAATTCGCCCCACAGCTGTTCGATCACTTCTTCCTTGGACAGGTCGATGTGCTGCCGGCTCCAGTCCGAGGTGGCGTGCAGTACCCAGGTATCCAGGTGCTCGTCGCGGCCGGGTTTGCTGCGATTGCGGGCCAGCCAGTCGAGTGGGTTGTCCTGCACGAAGCAACCTTGCATCGGGGTATCCAACGGTGACTGGAAGGCCAGGGCGACGGCCCAGGTCGGTTCCATCTGTACACCGGCGGCCACGGCGGCCAATTTGGGGGTTGCCGCCAGCAGTGGTGTGGCCTGCGGGGCCGGTACGGCGATTACCACGCGGCTGTAGGGGCCATGGCTGCAGCCTTCGGTATCCTGCAGGTGCCAATACTGCTTGCCGCGAAACACTTCCGCTATACGGCAGCCGAAGTTGACCGTCACGTCCTTGAGCAGGCCACGGGTGATCGCACTCATGCGTGGCACGCCTACCCAGCGCGTCTGCTCGTCGGGGGAGGGGGTGAGTTCGCCATCACGGTAGTTGTACAGCTGCGGCTTCCACTGCTCGGCCCAGCCAGCGGCAACCCATTGTTGCACCTGATCGACAAAGCGCCGGTCACGGGCGGTGAAGTACTGGGCGCCGAGGTCGAGTGCGCCAGCCTCGCTGCGCTTGCTGGCCATGCGCCCGCCACTGCCGTGGCCTTTGTCGAACAAATGCACGGATTGTCCGGCCTTCTGCAAGGCCTGGGCGGCTGACAAACCGGCGATACCGGCCCCGATGATGGCGATAGGTACTGTCATGATGGCCTCTTCAAACCTTGCTGTGAGCAGACTACGCTGTCAGGCAAACCTGTACAATGCAGAACTTTTGTATAAGGTTATTCCGCTTTGGTGGTAGGTTGGCCTATGTTTATCCGAGAGCGTCGGGTCAAAAAAGTGCCTTGATGTTAAAAATAGACCACCGCCGCACTCTGCGAGGACACAGCCATGCATATATTGCTGACAGGTGGCACCGGTTTGATTGGCAAGCATCTGTGCCAGTACTGGCTTGGCCAGGGGCATCGGCTCACGGTATGGAGCCGGCGTCCTGAGCAGGTGGCGAACATTTGCGGTAGTGGCGTGCGTGGCATCGCCCGCCTGGAGCAACTGGAAGCAGACGATCATCTTGATGCGGTGGTCAACCTTGCCGGTGCGCCAATCGCGGATAGGCCCTGGACGGCGGCCCGGCGCAACGTGCTGTGGGCCAGCCGCGTCACCCTCACCGAGCAGCTGCTGGCGTGGCTGGGCTCCCGTGAACAGCGCCCGCAAGTGCTGATTTCCGGCTCTGCGGTAGGCTGGTACGGTGACGGCGGCGAACGCGAGCTGACCGAGGCCTCACCACCGGTGCGGGAAGACTTCGCCAGCCAGTTGTGTATTGCCTGGGAAGAGACGGCACAGCGTTCTCAAGCGCAAGGAATCCGCGTGGTATTGGTGCGCACCGGGTTGGTGCTGGCCAGCGATGGCGGCTTTTTGTCGCGCCTGCGCGTGCCCTTCAAACTGGGGCTGGGTGGGCCTTTGGGCGGTGGGCGGCAGTGGATGCCCTGGGTGCATATAGACGACCAGGTCGCCCTGATTGATTTTCTCTTGCAGCACAAGGATGCCAGCGGTCCTTATAATGCCTGCGCCCCAGAGCCGGTGCGCAACCGTGAGTTCGCCAGGCGGCTGGGCCGTGCGCTGCATAGGCCGGCGCTGCTGCCTATGCCGGCGCTGCTGCTCAAGGCCGGCCTTGGCGAAATGTCGACCTTGCTGCTGGGCGGCCAGCGGGCGCGCCCGGTGCGCTTGCTGGCGGCGGGCTTCACCTTCCGCTTCAACGATCTGCAATCGGCGCTGGACAACCTGTCCAGCCGCCTCTGACATAGGACGCTGCATGACCGATCACGCCCTGCTGCTGGTCAACCTGGGTTCCCCGGCCTCCACCTCGGTGGCCGATGTGCGCCGCTACCTCAACCAGTTCCTGATGGACCCCTATGTGATCGACCTGCCTTGGCCGGTGCGGCGCTTGCTGGTGTCACTGATCCTGGTCAAGCGCCCGGAGCAGTCGGCACATGCCTATGGTTCGATCTGGTGGGAGGAGGGCTCGCCACTGGTGGTGCTGACCCGTCGCCTGCAGGCGGCAATGGTCGAACACTGGCCCCATGGCCCGGTGGAAATCGCCATGCGCTATGGCCTGCCGGCTTTGCCCGAAGTGTTGGAGCGCCTGGCCGCCCAAGGCGTGCGCAAGGTGACGTTGGCACCGCTTTATCCACAGTTCGCCGACAGTACGGTGACCACGGTGGTCGAGCTGGCGAAACAGACGGTCAGTGAGCGCGGGTTGCCGTTGCAGATGCGCGTGCTGCGGCCGTTCTACGATCACCCTGACTACATCGAGGCACTGGCTGCCAGCGCCCGGCCGTACCTGGAGCAGGATTACGACCACCTGCTGCTGAGCTTCCACGGTTTGCCGGAGCGGCACCTGAAGAAGCTGGACCCGACCGGTAATCACGACTTCCAGGCAGCTGACTGCTGCAAGGATGCCAGCGCCGAGATGCGCGCTGTGTGCTACCGCGGGCAATGCCTGGCTACAGCCAAGGCCTTTGCTCAGAAAATGGGCATACCCGATGGTAAGTGGTCGGTGTCGTTCCAGTCGCGGTTGGGGCGGGCCAAGTGGATCGAACCCTATACCGAGGCGCGGTTGGACGAGCTGGGCAAGGCGGGCGTGAAGAAGCTGCTGGTGATGTGCCCGGCGTTCGTCGCCGATTGCATCGAAACGCTGGAAGAAATCGGCATGCGGGGCAGCGAGCAGTTTGTAGAGGCGGGTGGGCGAGAGCTGGTGCTGGTGCCGTGCCTGAATGATCACCCGGAATGGGTGAGGGTGTTGGCGGATATGTGTGAAAAGGCCTGAATAGCTGGGGGCCGCTTTGCGGCCCTATCGCGACACAAGGCCGCTCCTACAAGCAGATCGCGATCCCCTGTAGGAGCGGCCTTGTGTCGCGAAAGGGCTGCAGAGCAGCCCCGCGATCTTAAGGCAACTGGTCATCCAGCTTCTTGTGCTTCCAGCCATCGTTGCCCGGCAGGATCAGATTCAGGGCAATAGCCACGATGGCGCACAGGGCGATGCCCTTCAGGCCCCAGTCATCCGGGCCGTCACCACTGCCGATCAGCACGCCGCCGATGCCGAACACCAGGGTCACCGACACGATCACCAGGTTGCGTGCTTCGGCCAGGTCGATCTTGTGGCGGATCATGGTGTTCATGCCCACTGCCGCAATCGAGCCGAACAGCAGGCACAGGATACCGCCCATCACCGGTACCGGAATGCTCTGCAGCAGCGCGCCGAACTTGCCGATGAATGCCAGTGTGATGGCGAAAATCGCCGCCCAGGTCATGATCTTCGGATTGTAGTTCTTGGTCAGCATCACCGCGCCGGTCACTTCGGCGTAGGTGGTGTTGGGCGGGCCGCCGAACAGGCCGGCTGCAGTGGTAGCCAGGCCATCACCCAGCAGGGTGCGGTGCAGGCCGGGTTTTTTCAGGTAGTCACGGCCAGTCACGCTGCCGACCGCGATCACCCCGCCGATATGCTCGATCGCTGGCGCCAAGGCAACCGGTACGATGAACAGAATGGCCTGCCAGTTGAACGCAGGTGCGGTGAAATTGGGAATTTCCAGCCACGGTGCAGCGGCGATCTTGGCGGTGTCGACCACGCCAAAGGCGAATGACAGGGCAAAGCCCACCAGTACGCCGGAAATGATCGGTACCAGGCGGAAAATGCCTTTGCCGAACACGGCGACGACCAGGGTTGTCAGCAGGGCTGGCATGGAGATCAGCATGGCGGTCTTGTACGGCATCAGTGCCGCGCCGTCGCCACCCTTGCCCATCGCCATATTGGCGGCGATTGGCGCCATGGCCAGGCCGATGGAGATGATCACCGGGCCGATCACCACCGGTGGCAGCATGCGGTCGATGAAGCCGGTGCCTTTGATTTTTACCATCAGGCCCATGAAGGTGTACACGAAGCCTGCAGCCATCACGCCGCCCATGGTCTCGGCCAGGCCGAACTGGCCCTTGGCGAGGATGATCGGGGTGATGAAGGCAAAGCTCGAGGCCAGGAACACCGGCACCTGGCGGCCGGTGACCAGCTGGAACAGCAGCGTGCCGATGCCGGCGGTGAACAGCGCGACGTTCGGGTCGAGGCCGGTGATCAGGGGCATCAGCACCAGCGCGCCGAATGCCACGAAGAGCATCTGCGCGCCCGAAACGACCTGGCGCCACAGCGGGTCGTTGAAGCCGTCCTGCATGGTCAGGCGTCCTTTTGCTTGGTGCCGAAGATCTTGTCACCGGCATCGCCCAGGCCCGGCACGATGTAGCCGTGTTCGTTCAGGCGCTGGTCGATCGAGGCGGTGTAGATCTTCACGTCCGGGTGGGCTTTTTCCACCACTTCGATGCCTTCTGGCGCGGCGACCAGCACCATGGCGCGGATCTCTTTGCAGCCGGCCTTTTTAAGCAGGTCGATGGTGGCGACCATCGAGGCGCCGGTGGCCAGCATCGGGTCGATGATCAGGGCCAGGCGCTGGTTGATGTCCGGCGCGAGCTTTTCCAGGTAGGTGTGGGCTTCGAGGGTTTCTTCGTTACGGGCAACACCGACGGCGCTGACCTTCGCCCCAGGGATCAGGCTGAGCACGCCGTCGAGCATGCCGATGCCGGCGCGCAGGATCGGTACTACAGTAATCTTCTTGCCGGCGATTTTTTCAACCGAGACCTTGCCACACCAGCCATCGATCTCGTAGGTTTCGAGGGGCAGGTCCTGGGTGGCTTCATACGTCAGGAGCGCGCCGACTTCCTGGGCGAGTTCGCGAAAATTCTTGGTGCTGATATCGGCACGGCGCATCAGGCCGAGCTTGTGGCGGATCAGCGGATGGCGGATCTCACGAGTGGGCATAGGGGGGCTCCGAAAGGCGGGCAAAAAAACCGCGCTAGATTAATCTATTCAGCCTGTGCTGTCGTCTGGTCATTCTGGACGTTAGTCCATAAATGCTTGATCTGTGACGAGCGGATGCGTACCTTTGCCCGCTTTTCCAAAATGCACCCCCCGGAGAGCGCCATGTCCGCCGATCTCGAGCATATCCGTCAAGTCATGCGTGAAGCTGACTGCCTGTACACCGAAGCCGAAGTCGAAGCGGCCATCGCCAATGTCGGCGAGCAAATCTGCAAGGACCTGCACGACAAGAACCCCGTGGTGTTCTGCGTGATGAACGGCGGCCTGATCTTCTCCGGCAAACTGCTGACCCACCTGCAGTTCCCGCTGGAAGCCTCGTACCTGCATGCCACTCGTTACCGCAACCAGACCAGCGGCGGTGAGCTGTTCTGGAAGGCCAAGCCGGAAGTCTCTTTCATCGATCGCGACGTACTGATCGTCGACGACATCCTCGACGAGGGCCACACCCTCAGCGCCATCATCGAGTTCTGCAAGCATGCCGGCGCGCGCTCGGTGTACACCGCAGTGCTGATCGACAAGGATCACGACCGCAAGGCCAGCCCGGACCTCAAAGCCAACTACGTAGGCCTGCCTTGTGTCGATCGCTACATCTTCGGCTATGGCATGGACTACAAAGGTTACTGGCGCAACGCTAACGGCATCTTCGCCGTAAAGGGGCTGTGACCATGCGCCAGCCTGCGTTCATCGACCAATCGCTGTTCGCCGGGCTGGCCGAAAAGGCTGCTGCCAACCCGCGTGGGCGGCAGCACCACAACTTCCATGAAATGGAAGATCCTTGCCACCGCATGGCGGTCGGGCTGCAGCCGAGCACCTACATTCCACCGCACCGCCACCTGAGCGACGACAAGGCGGAGACCTTGCTCGTGCTCAAGGGGCGCTTCGGCCTGTTGATCTTCGACGAGCAGGGCGCCGTGACCGACAAGCGGGTGCTGCAAGCGGGTGGCGACTGTCTGGGTGTGGACCTGGCGCCCGGTACCTACCATGGGTTGGTGGTGCTGGAGCCGGACAGCATCCTGTTCGAATGCAAGGCCGGCCCATACCGGCCGGTGGGCGAAGGTGAACATGCACACTGGGCGCCACGTGAAGGCGAAGACGGCGTCGCCCAATACCAGGCCTGGATGCTTGCGCAGTTCGATTGATGTTGCTTGTACCCGGCATGCTAGAGTGCTCCTTCATACAAGGAGCCTCACATGCGTGCGATTCTTCCCCTCCTGCTGGCCGTCAGCCTGCCACTCGCCGCCGCACCACTGCACAGCCAGTTCCTGCCACCCGATGATCAGTCCCTGCGCCAGGAAGCACCGACCAGCCAGCAATTGCTGCAAGTGACCGACTATTCGGTGGTCGTAGGTGCCCAGCGCCAGTCCGACCAGCAACCGATCCCGATCACCTCGTCGTTGCAGGTGCGCCTGAAGGGCAAACCGCTGAGCAAGGGCGCGACCATCGCTCAGGTGCTGCTGACCTTCGACGGTGAAGCCGCCAAGAGCCTTAAAAAGCCCGTGTATGACGAAAAAAGCCGCACCTTGAGCCTGAATTACCCGGTTAGCGATTACCGCGTAATCATGGACCTGTTGCGCAACGAAACCCTGTACGTGCAATTTCTCACCTACGGCAACGGCCACATCTGGGCCGACCTGCACACCGGTACCGTACGTACGCGTTGAGGCGCGTAGCCTGCGGGGGGTAAACTGCCGGCCTTCGAAATTCCGTGATGGTCCAGTTGGAGTCGGCAATGCGTAAAGACAAGAAACAGGTAATCGGTGACGAAATCAGCGACGACTACATCAAGTCGTTCCTTCAGTTCGAGCCGGCCGATGGTGTGACCTCGCCGTCGGCGCACAAGCTGGTCAAAGCCTACCGTGGCCTGCGCGTCGACGATTTCGAGCGATTTGTCGGTTTCTTCGTCGAAGCAGGCCTGGACTTGGATGGCAAGGACGAGCACGGCAAAACCTTCGTCGAGCAGATTGCCGACCAGCGCAATGCACCTGAGTACATCGAGATTATCGACAACGCCCGCGGCTGACCAAGGTCCAGCCACAAAAAAACGCCCCGAGGGGCGTTTTTTCGTTACCGGGCGGATCAGGCGTAATGCTTGGCTGCCGGGCTGCTTTCTACCAGCTCCAGCGCCACGTCGTTGTCGGCGCTGATCTTGTGGTACAGGGCGGCATCGGTTGCCAGGGTCTTCTCGCGAGCCGGGAAGATTTCTTTGAGCTTGGCAGCCCAGGCACCCTTGGCCTGCTCGGGGAAGCAGCGCTCGATCAGTTCCAGCATGATCGACACGGTCACCGAGGCACCCGGCGATGCGCCGAGCAGCGCGGCCAGGCTGCCGTCCTGGGCCGAGACCAGCTCGGTACCAAACTGCAGCACGCCGCCTTTTTTCGGGTCTTTCTTGATGATCTGCACGCGCTGGCCAGCCACTTCCAGGCGCCAGTCTTCGGCCTTGGCCTGTGGATAGAAGCGACGCAGGGCTTCCAGGCGCTGCTCCATCGACTGCATCACTTCGCTGACCAGGTACTTGGTCAGGTCCATGTTGTCGCGGGCCACGGCCAGCATCGGGCCGATGTTGCCCATGCGCACCGAGAGCGGCAGGTCCATCAGCGAACCGTGCTTGAGGAACTTGGTGGTGAAGCCGGCATAGGGGCCGAACAGCAGCGAAGTCTTGCCGTCCACTACGCGGGTGTCCAAGTGCGGAACCGACATCGGCGGGGCACCTACGGCGGCCTGGCTGTACACTTTGGCCTGGTGCTGCTTGACGATTTCCGGGTTGTCGCAGCGCAGCCACTGGCCGCTGACCGGGAAGCCGCCGAAGCCTTTGCTTTCCGGGATGCCGGACAATTGCAGCAGCGGCAGGGCCGCGCCGCCAGCACCGAGGAAGACGAAGCGGGCGTCGACTTCACGGCTGCCGCCGCTGTTGACGTCCTTGATGCTCACGGTCCAGCCGCTGCCATTACGGCGCAGGCCGACAACCTTCTTGCTGTATTTGACCTGCGCGTCCGGCGAGTCACCCAGCAGTTTGAGCAGCTTGTTGGTCAGTGCCCCGAAGTTCACGTCGGTGCCTTTGGCCACGCGGGTAGCGGCGATGTGCTGGTCGGCCGGGCGGCCAGGCATCATCAGCGGCATCCAGTCGTTCATCACGGCCTTGTCTTCGGTGTATTCCATCTCATGGAAGGCGTGGTGCTGCTTGAGCAGCTCGAAGCGCTTCTTGAGGAAGGAAACACCCTTGTCACCCTCGACGTAGCTCAGGTGTGGGACAGGGTTGATGAAAGCACGCGCCGAGCCGAAGTTGCCCTTCTTGCTCAGGTAGGCCCAGAACTGGCGCGAAACCTCGAACTGGGTGTTGATGTGCACGGCCTTCTTGATGTCGATGCTGCCATCGGCGGCCTGCGGCGTGTAGTTCAGCTCGCACAGGCCGGCGTGGCCGGTGCCTGCGTTGTTCCAGGGGTTGGAGCTTTCCGCGGCTCCGGAGTCCATCGCCTCGACGACCTCAAGCTTCAGGGTCGGGTCAAGCTCCTTGAGCAGTACGGCCAGGGTGGCACTCATGATGCCCGCGCCTACCAGTACCACATCAACCGATTCGTTCTGCGCCATTTAACGCGTCTCCACAATCTACAGCTACCTAATTGACAGCATAGGACCTGGGTTTGCCAGGGTCGCCATGTCCGACTTTTCGCAGTTCTTGCAACTTCCGCGGACACCGCCAATCAGTCTTCGGGTTCGTGTATTGAACGCCGTTTGCCACAGGTGCGGCAATTCGACTTATGGTCAAGGTGTCGTGCGTGCGTTATGGAACGGTTCAGACACTCATACGGGATGAGCGCATTTGCCGCCTGTTCAGGGCTGTTCGGGACACATCTGCCGCTTTTGCAC